>SXGT01279405.1_pt1 | contig 203799 bp, 143 predicted proteins | sample 3176221 | NCBI WGS metagenome assembly SXGT01 (sample SAMN11356862, study PRJNA531348) | freshwater metagenome | isolation source: freshwater sample F1-120 | place: China: Fuxian Lake, Yuxi | collected 2017-12-25 | reverse complement strand
GATCGAGCACAACCTCGACATCATCCGGACGGCCGACCATCTGATTGATATTGGCCCTGACGGGGGCGGGCGCGGCGGCGAGCTCGTGGCCGCAGGCACACCCGACGCGGTAGCGCGCGTCGAACGCAGCCACACGGGGCGATACCTGCGCGGAGCGCCCTGACGCGAAGCGGGGTCAGGCCAGCGGGGGCAATTGGGACACGTCGGACACCGTCGCCGCAGCCACCAGGAACCGATCGATGACCTCCGGGGCCGTGCACTCCAGCAGCTGCTCGCGCAGCGCGTCCGAGACGGCCAGACCGCGGGACTGAAGGCGACGAGCGCGGCTTCAGCCTTGCCCTCGGAGCGAATGCCATCCACGCTCTCAACACCTGCGCGATTCAGGAGATTGCGGGGCGTCGTCGCCATTGCGGCTTCGCGATCGACCAGCGCGCGCGGGGACTGGATTACGAAGCACGCCTGGAGCCGTGAGCTGTTCATTGAGGCCCACTGTGCGCATGCGGCGCTTGGGCTCGTACACCTCGATGCGCTGCGGGCCAGCGAGCCGCACGACCCAAACGTACCGGGTGCCGGCGCGCAGGAGGTCGGCGATCTTCTCCTGAAGCTCGGCCTCGTCCCGACCGCGATCGGCGTACTCGAGCGCCAACGGCGGCGCGCTCTTGGCCCAGCCAGGCCGTCGCCTGGCCGAGACACTGCCGACGCTCACATCGGGCGCTCGAAGGGTCTTGCCGTCGTCCATCTCGAAGCCCGTGTCGACACCGGTGTCCTCGACATCCGGGTCGCTGGTGAGCACGAGCGCGCCGTCGACATTGCTCGCGCTGTGACGCGCGCCCGCGGGAGGGCAGCGAACGGCGTGCCCATTGGCCAGTCCATACGGATCACCGTCCCGCAGGTGACTCGCATGAAACGGCCCTGCGGCGAACGTGGCGTTGATGCGAACGTCGCTCCTGGGGTCAAGTGTACGAGCAGGGCGGGCCTTCGCCAAGGTGGCAGCGGGCTGTAGGGGGACACCGTGACAATCTGCGCTCGAGGATGCGTACAGACAGGACAACAGGCGCACGTTTCCGTCAGTCGCACGAAGCTCAGGCACGTTTCCATACCGACGACAGGACCACGACGAAGCCAGGGTCCCCGCGCGAATTCGGGGGCAGAGCGTTGCCTGCCGTAGCACGCGGGCCGGGTCCACGCGTCGCTGTAGCCACGACGGACTCCTTCGCGGTACCATCTGGCGGCGCCAGTGGCGAAGCGAGGGTACGCGTGCACAGCAATCGACTTGCGGGGATCATGGCCGGGCTCGTCCTGAGCGCCTGCGGCACGGAGCCGGACGGCGCGTCACCGAGCGACGTGCTCCAGACCGAGGTGCAGTGCGCGGGAGACCGCGATTGTCCGAGCGGGCAGTTTTGCACGGTCGGCGTGTGCGTCGCTCCCGGGGTGTGGACGCCCGACGTCGTTCCGCTGAAGGACGGCGTCACGAAGGAGGTCTCTGCGGAGGCCCTGACGACGGTCGACGCGGTGCTGTTGGTCGACGTAGACGTGAACGGCCAAGACGCGGTCGATGTCGAGGAGGGGGTCAGCCTCGCGGATACTGGCGATAACTGTCCCGGAGTCGAGAACCCGGACCAGAAGGACCACGATGGCGACGGCCTGGGCGATGCATGTGACGATGACGACGATGGCGACGGGACCTCCGATGCGCTCGACTGCGCCCCGCTAGACGCCGCGATCCACCCCAAGGCGGTGGAAGTGTGCGATGCGAAGGACAACGACTGCGACACGAGCACCGACGAAGCGCTCCCGACTCAGACGTGCGGGCTGGGTCCGTGCGAGGTGACGGTGCCCGGCTGTCTCGCCGGCGCGGTGCCGACCTGCACGCCCGCCGGGACGCCGAGCGACGAGGTGTGCGACGGGATCGACAACGACTGTGACGGCGAGGTCGACGAGGCGCTGGGGCAGACGACCTGCGGGGTCGGAGCGTGCGCGAACACGGTCGACACGTGCGCTTTTGGCGCGCCTCAGGCGTGTACGCCCCTGCCGGTGCCAGCCGGCTCGTGCAATGCGCCTCCAGCGCCGTGCAAGAAGACAACGACAGGTATGGACGCCTGCAACGCTCCGTGCAGCAAGGTCGGACCCGCGCAGTGCTTTACAGTGCACCCGGCTTGCTTGACCTCGAATCCGGGCACACCGACCGACGCGGCCACGTGCAAGACGCCGAAGGGCAAGTACGACTGCGGGCTGACGTGTCAGGAGTGGCCCAACACGATTGGCGCCGATTGCACCTACTGCAAGAACATCGTCTGCAACCCGGCCGGCGGGATGGATGAGGCGCAGTTCCAGTGCAATAACGTCCCGGTCCCCCCAACGCCGTAGCTTGGCAGGCTAACGTGCTCCGGCGAGCGTTCCGAGCGCCGCGTCAGCTTCGACCGCGGCCACACCTTCCAGCCAAGGGCGGACCCTGGCGAGCAGCAGCGCCGCAAGCGCCGGATCGCCGTGGCGCGCCTCGAGCATGCCAAGGTACAGACCCATGCGGACCGCGCGACGCGGACCCGCGCCCAGGCGAGCGGCCTCGGTGAAGGCCTCGGCCGTGGCCGGTCGGTCGTCCTTCTTGAACTTCAACACGCCGAGGTTGAACCACCCAAGCGCGTAGGCGGGTCGCAGCCGAACGACCTGCTCGAGGCGATTCTCCGCCAGATCGATCTCACCTCGCGTCTCGAGCACGAGCGCGTAGTTCGCCGCGACCTGCGCGTTCTCCCGACGCAAGAGATAGGCCTCTCCCGCCAGGAACAGCGCGCGCTTGAGGTGCCCGATGCGCGCCTCGTGTGCCCCGAGCAGCGAGTGCCGCACCGCGAGCGCCTCGGCCGCCGCCCGCGGCAGCGGACCATTGGCGAGGACCGCCCACCGGAAGCGAGACGTCACGAGCATGTCGACCCAATCCGGATGTGGCGGGCCACCGAGGTGACCGACGGGGAGGTCGCCCTGAAACTCGGCCCGCACGCGCTCGTCTTGCACGTGGTCTCCGAGCTCGTAGTCGATCGGCCGCTGAGACGCGACATCGACGAGCAGTGCCTGGAGCAGCTCTCCTGGCGGGGCGCGGGCCGCGACAGCCGTGTGCAAGGTCGAGCCGAATCGGATGACGTGGCGCTCCGTGTGGGCAAGGCCGATCGGGTCGCCCAGGTGCTGCTTGACGACGACTGCCACGTCGGGCCGCGCGTCCTCGACGCCTTGCAGGTACGTCGCAGCGGAGGCCAGGTCGTCGCTCGACACGAGCACCAACGCGGCCGGGCGCGCGCGGTCGAGGACCTGGTCGCCGAGATCGACCGCATGCTGGAGCCGGCGGTGCTCACCGTTGAGCATGCCGTCGAGCATCGCGGGAGAGGCGAGCAACACGGGGAAAGCAAAGGCGATGGGTGCCGCCGTCAGGCGAAGCTCGCGAGAGAGCACGGGGCCCAGGGCCACGAAGGCCTGACCCGCGGCGAGCACCGAGGCGGCGGTCGCGATGACACCGGTTTGTCGGTCGTCCATCCCCATCGGGTTGAGCAGCGTGGTGAAGGCCAGGTCCGCCACGAAGAGCCCCGTGACGAGGATGAGGGCACCGTTTTTTCGGAGCAGTGGGACGCCGATGATGGCGACGAGCGCGAGCCAGCTCACCTGGCCGCCGAGCTGGGTCAGCGCGGTCTCGAGGTGGACGTCGAGTCGGCCGCCTGAACCCATGTCGCCCGCGAAGCTACTCCGAATGGACCGGCCCGTGACGTGGGCGATGAGCCCATCGAGCGAGGTCGGGTCGCCCCACAGCCGCCACGGATCCGTGAAGGCCCGAATGGGAAGGTAGGCGAGGACCGACGCGCCGGTGGCGCCGAGGAGGCCGAGCTCGACCACGCGACGCGGCCCGCGCCAGCGAAAGGCGATGAGCGACCAGCCCATCGCAGCGACGAGCGCCGTCGAGGCGTGAAAGCCGGCCGCGAGTCCGGTCAGGACCGCCGCGACGCGCAAGGGGCGCCGGTCACCGGCCTCGAGCGCGACCAAGAGTCGATGGACGAGCAGCAGCACGAGCAGGAGGTTGGGAAGGTAGACCTCGGCGGTCGTCGCGTGCAGCACCAGGGTGTCGCCGAGCGCCAGGACGAGGGCGGAGCCAGCGGCGGCGCCGAGGACCGCAGGCGAGCGACGCGGGGCGAGGCGGACCAAGATACTGTACACAACGTACAACGCCGCTGCGGCGCAAAGCGCCGACAGCACGTTCAACCGGAAGCCAATGTTCCCCAGTGGAATGAAGCACGCGAGCCGACCCAGCAGGAGATAGGCCGGAAACCCGGTCGGGTGTGCGACTCCGAGGCCGAACGCGGAGGCCGTGAGCTCCCCGGCGTCGCGGAAGTAGATGTTGGGGCACAGCGCCAGGAGATAGAGACCAAAAACGAGACCCGACAGCCCGAGCCCGACGCGCCGAGTGGTAGCGGTCGAGGGCTCCGGTGCCAACGTGCTCAGGGCACGTAGATCTCGGCGCCGTCAGTGAGCGCGAGCTTTCCGCCCTTGAGCGTGAAGCCACCTGCAACGAGCACGGCGCCCTTGAGGCGACCGGTCGTGATCAGGGTGGCCGTATGGCCAAAGCGGGCGACCTGGAGGGCCTTCTGCTCCGTGAGATCGCCACCCTTGACGAGGTATGCCGACGCTGTGGGCTTGCCACCCGCGTCGACACCGCCGGTTACGAGGACGCGGCCGTCGCTCAAGACGGTCGTTGCCCCGTGGACCCGAGCGAGCGCGGCGACCTTGGCCGTATTGGTGAGGTCGGCCGCGACGACCTCGAGCTTGCCGACGGGCAACGTGAACGCCTTGGGCGTAATGTCTGCGGGCGCTGTCGACGCCGACGCGCCGCCCAACAGATAGGTCTGCGCGCCCGAGGCGGCGCACATGGGGTTGCCGATGGCGCCGAGGCTGGCACCTGGCTTCCATGGGATCGCCGTGAACTTGCCGGCCTCATAGAGCTCGCCGATGGTGCTGTCGCCCTTGTCCGCGGCCGTGCCGCCAAAGAGCAGGAGCCGCTTGCAGTCGCCGCTTCCGCCAGCGGCGTCCAGACACAGCCCGCAGTGCCCGGATCGACCGGCTTTGAGGACGTCTGGCGCCGAGGCGCACTTGGGCGGGCTGACGGAGACGTCACACAGATCGACCGACTCCACCGGCGCGGTACCGGTTCCGCTCGCGATGGCTCCGCCGGCCACGAGGACGCGCGAGCCACCCGCATCGACGCGCGCGGCGTGGGGCCGAAACCGTGCGCTGGAAAGCTTGGTTGTGGTCGCCGTCGCGGTGCCGAGATCGACGACGAAGGCCAGATCCGAGACGACGTCAGTGCCGGTCGCAGGAGTCGCCGGGAGCTTGAAGTAGGCCGTCGTGCTGGTGCCGCCGGCGCCGTCCCCGAGCGACACGCTCATCTGGCGCGCGCCGCCGAAGACGCCGACGCGGTTGCCACCCAAGCCGACCGCGCCGCTGAAGGCGAAGCGTTGCTGAGAGAAACCGGTCACGACGGGACGGGCCCAGAGCATCGTCGCCGGGTCGAAGACCTCGATGGTGTCGTCCGTGGCGAGATAGGAGTCGTTGACCTCGCGCGACAGGCCGCCGACGAGGGCGATGCGCCCCTCGCCGATGGAGACAGCACTGTGAAATGCGCGCGGCGTGCCGGAGTTGAGCGGAAAGAGCGAGGCCGGAAGCTCGCACTGCTTGGACTTGGTGTTGCACAGCGCGGCCGGGCTAATGAGGAAGTTGCCCGACTTGGCGTCCCGCTTCCAGCAGTCCGCGTCGGTCGCGCACGTGGTCTTGGTCGCGTTGGCACGCGCGTCGTCGGTGTACGTAGGCAGCGCCTTGAAGCCGCCGACCTCGAACGTGGGAACGTACCACACGCCGGGGCTCGCATCGCCTTCGGGAACCGTGACGCCGCCGCGCAGGCCAACCAGGCGCGGCTTCGTGCACTCCTTGTCCGAGTACATCTCAAGGTACAGCGTCATCGAGTCGCCCGTGGGGAACTTGCGGATAGCGACCTGATCACCGCGGTACTCGATGCAGTCGGAGGCGTAGACCGTCTCGGGTGCCGAGTCGCGCCAGGTACCGCCATAGACCGTAAGTCGGAAGCCGCAGGCGCCGTAGCCGTCGAGCGCGAGGCCGGAGGTGCTGGGGCACGACGCGAGGGCGAGCTGCAGCGTACCGTAGCCGGACGGGAGCTCCTCGGCGCAGCTAAAGACGAGGCCGCTCATCGAGATGAGCGCGAACGTCAACGTGGAGCGTACGGCGCGCATCACTTGGCGCTCCGAATCAGCGGATCGTGGTCCGGCGCGCCAATCCCGAAGGACATCACGCCGGTCGCAGCAGGCGTGTCCTTGGTGAGCCCGACGCCAAGGCCGACTCCCAGGGCCGTGACCCCGACTCCGATCGCGGTCCAGAACCACCAGGTCTTGTAGTAGGGCGTGTCGGACGTGGCCACAGGCGGCGGGTCGATGGGCGCGGCCTCGGCGACGAGGGTGAAGACGAAGTCGGCCGTCTTGGAGCCGTCGTTCTTGACCTCGATGGTCTGCGTGAGCGTGACGTAGCCAGTGCGCGTGACCTTGGCGTCATACTTGCCGGGCTTGAGCTGGGCCCGCACCGGCGTCTTGCCGACGAGCGCGCCATTCAGCGTGACCTCGGCGCCTTCGACGCTCGCGTTCAGCGTGACCGCGACTTTCTGTGCCTCGGGAGGCTTGTCTGGCGGCTTGTCCGCGGGCAGCGCGCCGAAGGCCTCGGTGAGCGCCTTGCCCAACGCCGCTCCCACGGCACCCTTGCCGTCGGCGGTGCCCGTGAGCCGCTTGATGGACTTGCCCGTCGCAGAATCAATGACGCGGAAATCGAGCGAGAGGGCGCTGCCCTTGCCCTTGACGTCGACGAACACGACCTGATCGGCGCCCCACTTCTTGCCCATCTTGCCGAGGCACTCGTCATCGAGATCGGTGCACTCGAGATCGACCATGACCTCGAGCAGATCGACCTGCGGTGTCGGCAACAGCGCGAGATCCTTGTACTTGCTGACGGCGTCTGCAGCGGACTTGGTCGCCGCTTCCCGATCGCCCTTGCCGAGCGAGCCGGACTGCACCGGCAGCACCAGGACCTTCGGCTTGTCTGCCGCAAAGGCAATGCGCGGCATCACGAGGGTCAGAACGACGAGACACGCGAGCGGCCCCGCGCCGGGACGCTTGGCCAGAGGCTTGATGGTCAACGACAGCATCGTGTTGGCTTCCTCGATGGGGTCAGGGCCCACGGCCTGCCGATGCGAGCGGGCAGCGGCGAGGCCGAGCAATGTAACGACGCCCGCCGACCGCTGTCAACGCGCACGCCGCTCCGTTCGCGCCCGTCTCTGAATTGCGCGGCACTGGCTTGGCCTGGCGCACGGAGGCATGGTAGCTTGACCAGCCGGAGGGCCATCGGCTCCATGGCGGGCGAAGCAGCGGGCGGGGGAGGCATCGCGGTCGTGGCCAGCGAGTACATCTGCATTTCGTGCTGGACGTCGTTTTCGGGGACGGCCGGCTCGGGCGACATCACGTGTCCCCACTGCGGCTACGTCCAGCCCGGACAGGACGGTGCTGCGGCCGCGCCCAAGGCCAAACCGGCGGCGGCGGAGCCTGCGGACATGGACATGACCATGCAAGACATGCGCATGCCGTGGGCCGAGGGCGGGCCTCCGACCAAGCGCAAGGGCGGCAAGCTCGAGCCGATGTCGTTCGACGACCTCGCCGAGCTCGAACAACTCCTGTCGAACGACGGCGGAAAGAAGGGCTCGGGCGTCCGCATGGTGGATGCGAGCGCCGCAGCCGAAACGGCGGAGGAGGCTCCGCCGAGCACCGCGACCCGGCGCGATCCCGAGCAGATCTGGAGACTGAAGACCGACGCGGGCCTCACGTACAGTTTTTACAGCGTCGATGCGCTCCAGGCCTGGGGCAAGGGCCTCAGCGGCCAGAAGAATCGGCTCGTGTCTCTCGATGGCGTGGCTTGGAAGGCGTACGACCAATTCGAGCAGCAGCTGTCGGCGGGCACGTCGGCCGAAGAAGCGATCGCCAATACCGCCACCGCGCGGCCACCGGGAGTTGGCACGACCAGCAGTACGCCTCCGCCTCCGGCGAGTCGCGCATCGAAGGCCGGCTCCGCGACGTCACCGCCCGCGGCTCCCGCACGTCGCGGCACGGTCGCTCAGATGCGCGCGGCGTCGACGCCAACGACCACGACCTCGGAGCGCCGCCGCACGACCACGGGACAGAACGCGCTCATGGACGCGCTCATGGAGGCGGAGGCCGAGCCGGGAGCGTCGGCGCCTCGCTCGCCATCTGGTTCGCGCCGGACCTCGGGCTCGACGGTCTCGGCCATCCAACGCAAGGCCGGCTCGGACTCCTGGGGCCTCCGCGTGGCGATGATGGCCGGCGGCGTCCTCGTCGGCGGACTGGGCGTGTACTTTGGCATGTACCTCGCCGGCTTCTACGACCTGAAACTGCCTTTCTGAGCTGCTGATGGACGTTCGCTGCCCGCGCTGCTTGACAGTCCAGGAGCTCGGGACGGCGCTTGCGCCCGGCGAGCAGCGCCGGGTGGCCTGCCCCAAATGCGGCGCGGGGATCGTCGTCAAGGGCAAGCGAAGGTCGTCCTCCGAGAGACAGGACAGCCGCGAGCTACGGGCGCTCAAGCCCGGGGAGCGGCCGCCCAAGCGGGGTAGCGAGCCGCATCGGGATGCTCCTGAGCCACCAGCGGAGCCAGCCCCCGCGCGTCCAACGCGTGTCGCGTCGGCGCCGCCGCTCGGCGAGGCCCCAGTGCGCCGCTGGACCGTCCGAAAGCCGGATGGGACCGAGCTCAGCTTCGCGACGCTGGACATCCTCAAGCAGTGGTCTGCGGACGGGCGCGTCACACCACGGGACGAGATCAGTCGCAATGGGACCACGTTTCGTCCGCTGACCGACATCCTCGAGCTCGCGGGCTTGTTCCAGTCGGTGCCTCCGCCCATGCTGGCGCCGCCTCCGTTGCCTTGGGACGAGGCGACCACGGCAGCAGCCGATTCCGACACGGCGACCGATCGAGAGCTGGCCGTCTCGGCGGAACGCCGAGCGACGGAAGGATACGCGCTGTTCGACGGTTTGAGCTCCAGTCCCGCAGCGTCTGGCTCCGACGGACAGCTCGACCTCGTCCCGTCGATTCGGGAAGAGCCGCACGCCGAAGGCCGCCGCGACGTGAGGAAGACGCCGGGGCTCTTGGACCTCGTCCCCCTGCCCGGCGAAGCGCCCGCGGAGGTCGCTCCGACAACGCCACCGCAGCGGAGCTTCGAGCTCCCGTTCGACGCGTTGGCCGCGCTCGGCGGCTCGGGGGTCAAGACCTCTGACGTCGACGAGATGGACTTGTTCGGCTCGACGCTCGAGATGCGCCGACCCGCCACGGTGGCCACCTTCGACCTGGGCGACGCGTTGGGCGTAACGGCTCCGCCAGCGCCGCTCGTGCCGGTGCACGATCCGACAGCGACCACGCTCCAGGACTTCGCACTGGACCCGTCCGCACCGCGGGCGCCCGTCGCCTCGCCGGCCGTCGCGTCGCCCCGGATCGATCCGGCGCGCAACATCCAGCCCGTGCGGGCGCAGGCCACGCTGCCTCCTCCGGACGCGGCGGGCGTCCCCGAGCGGCGCGCGGCACACGAGCGCGGTGCCGTCCTCTGGGTGTTGGGCGGGGTCGCCGGCGTGGCGCTGCTCGTGGGAGGATACGTCGTAGGTCGTTTGGGTACCCCGGAGACGCAGCCGGCGGACGCGAGCCCGAAGGCAGCGAGCGCGCCCGTGCGGCCTCCACCGGAGGTCCCCGTGCCCACGTGCGTTCGGCGCCCGTTCGACGCTGGAACGGCCCGCGCTCGCGCCGGCATCGAGCAGCCGGTCTTTGGCCAACGCCCGCGTCCGCCCGAGGTCGTCGCTGACGCCACGCCGCCTCTTCCGGCCGTCGATGCAAAGAAGGACGCGACGGCGCGACGGCCCAAGGAGCCCGAGGACGAGCTTCCAGACGAGCCCCGCGAGAAGCCGCCCGTCAAGGTCGGCCCCAAAGAGCTGGCGAAGGACCAGCCTAAAGAGCCGGTGGCCAAGGACGACCCCAAGGGGGAGGGCAAGGAGCCCGCCAAAGTGGTCCCGCCGGCGGAGGCGGACGCGGAGCCAACGACGTATGACGGTTTCATGGCCGCCGCCGCCAAGGCGACCAAGGCGGGTCAGGGGGCCAAGGCCATTGCGTACCTGGAGCAGGCGGCCAAGCTCAATCCGCGCAGCGTCGAGCCCATCGCCAAGATCGCGTTCGCCTACCTCGCCATGGGAAAGGCGACCGAGGCCATCCTCAAGTTCGAAGAGGCCAAGAGCAAGAACCCCGGCTATCGCGATGCATGGCTTGGGCTGGCCAAAGCGCTCGAGAAGGCCGGTCGCGCCCCGGATGCCGTGACGGTCTACAAGCAGTTCCTCCGGATGTGCGGCGAGTGTCCGAAGGCCAAGGACGTTCGCGCCGCGCTCACCCGCCTGGGTGCCGAGCCCTAGGAATCTGCCGCGAGAGGAAGTCGGTCACGAGCGCGTTGAACCGCGCCGGGTGCTCCTCGTGGGGGGCGTGCCCGACGTGCGGCAGGATCTCGAGCCGTGCGTTGGGCAGTTGCTGAGCCAAGGCGACTCCATGGCGCAACGGCACGATGCGGTCCTTCTGGCCCCAGACCAGCAGCGTGGCCTGCGACAGGCCGCGCAGCCGAGGCCACAGCGCGTCGAGCTCGCGGGGTAGCTGTCCGGCGATCGTGGCTGCCGCGGCGACCGTGCCCGGCGTCCGGACGTGGGCCATGAACTCGGCCATATAGGCCGTGTCGATGGTCGACAGGTTCCCGTAGACGAGCGACCTCAGGAACGTGCGGTAGGTGGCCTCTTGACCGACCGCCCGGTAGAGCGGCGTGAGCACCGGCCCTTGCAGGCGGAGAAACGCCTCGACGGGAGCCGCAAAGGGCCGGGCCGCCGGGTTGATGAGCACGAGGCGATCGACGCGCGACGGGTGGTCGAGCGCGATGCGCGCGCTGACGGCGCCGCCCAGAGAGTTTCCGGCGAAGTGTGCCCGGTCGATGCCGAGGTGATCGAGGACCCCCACCACAAAGCGTGAGAGTGAGGCCAGGTCGTAGGGATCGGGGCCGCGCCCGCTGTGCCCGTGGCCTTTCTGGCACGGCGCGATGACGCGAAACGCGCGCGACAGCGGCTCGATGTTGTGACGGAAGCTGCGCGATGAGACCAGGATGCCGTGCACGAGCACGAGCGGTGGGAGGTCGCCCCCGGTGTCGATGACGTGCGCCGGCCAGCCGGCCACGTCGACGCGGCGGCTCCGCGGGTGCCAGCCTGGGGTCGTGAACGGAAGCGGAGGATGCCGCGTCACCGCGCTCAGGCGGCGAGCGACTCGGGCGCCGACGCGGTGAACATGGTGCTCGCGAGTGCGTCCACGGGGGGCCGAACCACCTGAGTCGCATAGAGGCCTCGCGGGCCGTGGTCCACCGCGAACTCGACCCGCTGGCCCTCGAACAGGGAGCGATAGCCCTCCCCGGAGATGACCGAGAAGTGGACGAAGATGTCCGTCTCCGGACGGTCGTCGGTCACGAGGAAGCCGTAGCCCTTGGCATCATTGAACCACTTGACTGTTCCGTGCATCTCGGTCTCCCTTTCCCGGGGCGCGAGGCCTCGTGGCGCGGGCGGAATATCCTCGGAAATGCCCGCCGGTCAAGCAAAAACTGCGCTTGCGAGCGGGTCTGGAGTCGACCGGGTGAGGCTTCTCAGTGACACGATTGTCGGCCTCGCCACGAGCGCAGAGCCGGCGGGGATTGGCGTCGTCCGCATCAGCGGCGCCGAGGCGCGCACGGTGCTTGGAGACCTGGTCCCGGGTCGCGCCACCTTCGAGCCCGGCCGACTGCACCTCGGGCGCTTCTGTGACGCCAGCGGCCACGTGCTCGACGAGGGCTATGCGGTGTTTCTGCCGGGCCCGCGAACGTTCACGGGCGAGGACGTCGCCGAGCTGCACGCGCATGGCGGCCGCGCCAACCTGGAGCGCCTGCTGCGCGCGGCCATCGCACGGGGCGCACGGCTCGCCGATCGCGGCGAGTTCACGCTGCGCGCGTTTCTCGCGGGGCGGATCGATCTGGCCCAGGCCGAGGGTCTGCTGGACGTCGTGACCGCCCGCACCGAAGGGGCGCTGGAGCGGGCCCAGGCGCAGCGGCGCGGGGGTCTCGGGCAGCGCGTACGGGCGCTGAGGGCGGCCGTGGTCGACGTCTTGGCGCGGCTCGAGGTCCAAATCGACTTCATCGACGAGGACCTCGGCGCGGCGCTCACGGCCGATGCAGGCGAGCCGCTGGCGCGCGTGGCGACGGAGGTCGAGGCCCTCGCCGAGACCTGGCGAACGGGTCGCGTGCTGCGCGACGGAGCGCGCGTCGTCCTTGCCGGTCCTCCCAACGCTGGCAAATCCAGCCTGTTCAACGCGCTGCTGCGGACCAATCGCGCGCTCGTGACGCCGGTGCCGGGGACGACGCGCGACTACCTGGAGGAGACGCTCGACTTGGACGGCGTCCCGGTCGTCCTCATCGACACCGCGGGTATGCGCGCGTCAGACGACGCCGTCGAGGCGCTCGGCATCGACCGATCGCGCGAGCTCATCGGGAGCGCAGACCTCGTCCTCTGGCTCGACGATCCCACGCAGCCCGAGGCGCTCCCCGACCCCGCGATCGCGTCGGAGCGGCTCCTGCGCATCCGCACGAAGGCCGACCTCGCCCCGGGAGACATCTCCGCAGTGACCGGAGTCGGGCTCGAGGCGCTTCAGAGGCGCCTGCGCGACGCGCTCCTGCCCCACGGCGCCGAAGCGCTGAGCGCGCTCGTCATTACGTCCGCGCGGCACGCCGAAGCGCTCCAGACGGCCGCGCGCGCACTGCGCGACGCCGCTTCTGCGGCCCAGCAGCGGGCACCTCCCGAGCTCATCGCAGTCGACGTGGCCGAAGCGCTGGCCGCGCTGGGTCTGATTACGGGCGAGACGACGACCGAGGACGTGCTCGACCGCATCTTCTCGAGCTTCTGCATCGGCAAATAGCGAGCGCGGGCTCAGTCGTCGGACAGGAGGCCCGCGATGTAGCGCTTGAGCACGCCCAGGTCCTCGTCCTCGATGCGGACGAACTGGATGCCCATGCCGCTCTCGCGACCGCCCTTGGTCCAGCAGACCTTGCCGACGGCGCGAACGACGGGCGCGTGGGCGTCGCCGGGCAGCGAGAAGCGCAGCATGACCATCGAGCCCGACGGCTCGGGCATGGCGGTCTTGATGAAGCACCCGCCGAGGCTGAGGTTGCTCATCAGGAGCTCGATGTCCTCGGCGTGGAGCTCGTCGTGGACGAGCAGGGCGCGCAGGTCGACGTCGACGCGCGCGTGCTCCCGGCGGTTCTTGTAGAGATCGTCGGGTGATTCGCTCACGGTTTCCTCGCTCCCGGCAGCGCAGCCGCCCGGTCTTCGACGTCGGTCACGAGCCACTCCATTCCGCGCGGCCGGAGCGTGAAGCGGACGACTGCGGCGGGAAGCGGCCCTTGGGCATCGGGGGCCAGGTCGGGTCGGCTCCAATCCACGACGAACCGGCGCTGATTCTCCTCCACGATCGTCCAGCCCTGGTCACTGCGCCCGCGATCCCGCGGATCGAGCACGTGCGCCGAAAAGCGGCTCCAGTCACCGATCCATGTATCGATCTCGGTGCGCCGCGTATCCAGGCGCCCCTGCGTGAAGTGCTCGGCCCAGCGCGTCCCGTGGTCGGTGCCGGCGTGCACGAGCATGCTCGTGTCGATGAAACTGCGCAGGACGGCCACATCGGGCGCGGGCGTGGAGATGACCGCGCTCAGGAAGGCGCGGAGGGCCTCGCGGGGCTCCTTGCATTCCCGCATGCAGCCACCGACGAGGATCTCGCGGCGGGGCCGCGCCGTCAGCTTCTCGGGGGGCGCCGACGCCGGGGGCGGAAGCGGCGACACGAGCGTCGGAGGGGCTGGCGCGCTGGACGACGGCTCGGGCTCCGCATGACGCGCGCAGGCCGCGACTCCGACGAACGCGACAGCAGTGACCAGGACGAAGCGCATTGGGCGCCGATGCTACCGGCACGCCTCCAAGGCGTCCAGCAGTCGCTTCGCCGCGACGAGCGGCAACGGTCGAATCGCGACCGCGTCGCGCCAGGTCCAGGCGGTTGAGCCTTCGACGGCGGTGGAGCACGCGTATGCCGCGATCGTCGCAGACGGGATGCCCGGCACGCGCAACCAGAAGCGTGGCCCCTTCGGGCGCTCGAGCTGAAGGCCAGGCCGCTGGGAGGCGAGAAGCCACAGACCGCGAGGTGACGCCCGTGGGGGGTACCCCTGGCGGTAGGTCGAGGTGCGCGCACCCGCCGTACGGAGGAGCGGCACCCACGGCTCGGAGGCCAGCAGGTGCACGACCTCCTTCCGGTCGATACCCAGGATCGTGATGGCCTCCGGGCCGACATGATCGGGGAGGTCATATCGGCGGTCCACGATTAGAGTACACCGGCTTCGGGCGGCGCGAGCGACCCAGCTGGCGTGAGGTCGGGTGCTCGTCGGGTCGTCGGGATCGGCCAGATACACCGCGGACGTCGTTTGCTCCCGAAGCGCAAAGGCGAGCCCCTCCTTGTGCACCCGAAAGCGCGCATCGCGCCCGACATCCACATAGCGCCTACCCGCGGCGAGGACGGCGTCGGTGACGCCATGGACCGTCGGCTCCGCGAGGGCGACGCGCCCCGTAGGGGGCACGATCGCACGAAACAGCGTCACGAGTCCTCCGGGCAGGGCGAGCCGCTCCCGGGTCCCCTCGATGTTCGGAATTCCGTTCTGGAGACCCTTGTCATCCGCACCGACCATGCGCATCCTTTCCGGACCGGCCTGGCGCCCCGACGGGTTGGGAGCGCTGGCCGGGTGAGCCGCAGACGTAGACAAGGACAACCGCCATGGCCATGAGCTTCAGCGATCTCCTCGCGGAGACCAAGCGCAGCATCCGCGAGATCTCTCCCGACGAGCTGGTCTCGCAGCAGCAACGCGATCCCCACCTCGCGGTCATCGACGTGCGCGAGCCAGACGAGCATGCGCAGGGCGTCGTGCCCGGCGCCCGCTTGATTCCGCGCGGCCTCCTGGAGCTCAAGATCGAGAACACGGTGCCCGATCGCACCACGCCCATCGCCATCTACTGCGCCGGCGGCGTGCGGAGCGCGCTCGCCGCCGCCAGCCTCAAGCTGCTCGGCTACCAGAACGTGAGCTCGGTTCAGGGCGGCTTTGGCAAGTACGCCCAGGCCGGGCACAAGGTCGAGCGGCGCCGTCAGCTCACCCGCGACCAGATGGCGCGGTATAGTCGCCACCTCATTCTTCCAGAGGTCGGGGAGACGGGTCAGGCCAAGCTGCTCGACGCAAAAGTGCTCTGCATCGGCGCCGGCGGCCTGGGCAGTCCCGCTGCGATCTACCTCGCGGCCGCGGGCATCGGAACGATGGGGATCATCGACGCCGACACGGTGGACCTCTCCAACCTCCAGCGCCAGATTCTGCACAGCGAAGACCGTGTTGGTATGGCCAAGGTCGATTCGGCCGAGGCGGCGATCAAGGGGCTCAACTCAGAGGTCGTGGTCAAGAAGTACCGAGAGCGCCTCAACAGCGGCAACGTCATGGACCTGTTTCGCGAGTACGACGTCATCCTCGACGGATGCGACAACTTCGCGACCCGCTACCTGGTCAATGACGCCTGCGTGTTCCTAAACAAGCCCAACGTGCACGGCTCGATCTTTCGGTTCGACGGCCAGGCGACCGTGTTCTGGCCCGGCAAGGGGCCCTGCTATCGGTGCCTGTACCCGGAGCCGCCGCCGCCGGGCATGGCGCCGAGCTGCCAAGAGGCTGGCGTGCTGGGCGTCCTGCCGGGCGTCGTCGGCGTGCTCCAGGCCATCGAGACCATCAAGGTGCTCCTTGGGGTGGGCTCGCCGCTTGTGGGCCGCCTCTTGACCTTCGACGCGCTCCAGATGGAGTTCCGCGAGCTGCGGGTCCGCCGCGACAGCCAGTGCCCCGTCTGCGGTGACGCGCCCTCGATCACGGAGCTCATCGATTACGAGGAGTTCTGCGGCTACGACGGCGCGCAAAGCTGACGCGCCACACCTCGACGCCGCAGTGGAAAAATTGCCCCGGTGGCAGCCGAACCATAGACTTCTCCACATGCGGCGATCCTCGCCCCTCTGGCTCATCCTCCTGGTGCTGCTCACGGCCACGCCCGCGTCCGCCAAGCTTTGCGGCGCGAAGGTGACCGCACAGGGGTACTGCGAGTCGGCGTTGCGGGTGATCTGGTGCGAGCACGGCGAGGAGAAGACGCTGGACTGCAAGCTGGGCTCGGTCTGCGCCTGGAGCGATGCGCTGCGCGCGTTCGACTGTGTCGACGCGTCCTGCGGCGACGTTCCGGTCACGGGCCGATGCGCAGCCGAGCTGATGGTCGTGAAGTGGTGCGACGCGGGCACCGTTCGGTCGCTCAAGTGCGCGATTGGCACCTCCTGCGGTTGGAGCGAGAAGACCGGCGCCTTCGACTGCCTCCCGGCAGGGCCCGCGCCAGACACGGGCAACGCTGCGGGTGACGCGACCCAGTCGGGCTCGGACGTCGCGCCGACCGCGGTCCCGGATAGCGGGCTGATGGTCACCTCGGACGCCGGCGGCTTGCCGCCACCGAAGTCGGACGTCCAGAGCGCGACGGATGCGGGCGCGACGCCGAGCCTCTCCGGCGGGGGCGGCTGTCACGCAGGCGCGCGGCCGCTCCCTGGAGCGGCGCTTCTCAGCGCTTTGGTGGTGCTGGTGGCTTGGCGTGCCAGCGCAGGACGGTCCCGAGATCGCCGACCGCGACCACCGAACCGTCCTTGAACGCCAGGGTGTCGTACAATGTGGCGATGCTCCCCGTCTTCTGGGTCTCGTAGCCGACGCCATTGAAGCGCAGCACGGTGCCCTCGCGACCGACGAGCAGCATCTCGGTCGTATCGGCCTTGTGGCCGGTCGCGCCCCACATCGTGACCTTGTTGGGGTCGGCCAGGTTGACCTTGAGCCAGACGAGCTTCTTGGTCTCGGCACTGATCTCAGCATGGACCAGGATGCCGTCGGCGCCGATGACCCAGATGTCGTCCGCGGCGCGGCCCCAGACGTCGAGGAAGAGGCCCTTCACCGGCACGAGCTCGTTGCCCACGGGCTCGGGCTCAACCTTCTGCTGGCTCCAATACTGCCCGTTGTACATCATGATGGTGGCGTCCGTCCCGACGGCGTAGACATGGGAGGCGTCCAGGCCCCACACCGCGCGCAGATGCGCCGTGGTCGATGAGCGAATCGTCGACCACAGTGCGCCATCCCAGTGCAAGAGCACGCCCCCCTGACCTGCCGCGAAGATGTCCGAAGCGGAGCGTCCCCAAACAGCGTAGAGGTTCTGCTTCGTAGGCGAGGTCACGCTGGTCCAGCCGGTCTTGCCCCAGCGCAGGATGACGCCGCCATTGCCGACGGCCCAGAGGTCGCCGAACTCGGTGCCCCAGACCCCGAAGAGCGCCGAGGTCGTGGGCGTCTTCTGCGTGCTCCAGCCGACGAGCGGGTTGGCGACCGTGGTGCCGCCGCCCCCGACCGCCAGGAGTGGCTTGTCGGCGCCGAAGCCGATGAGCCCGCGGAGCTCGGTCTTGCAGTTCGTGTTCGTGATGTCGCCGTTGTCCGCCCAGCCGGACGCGCCGAGGAGATGCAGATCGCACGACCCGACCGCATAGACATGCGTCGCGTCGAATCCCCAAATACTGTAGACTGTCGCGCCGTTTGACAACGACTGCGTCTTGAAGCCGTCACCGGAGTCCACGACCGTGACGCCACCGGCACCTCCGGCGACCGTGAGCGTACCGTTGGTCCAGACCGCGTTCAGGTTGGCCTTCGTCCCGCTCTCCATCGGCGTCCAGCCGTTGGTGTCGTGCCGCAGCAGCGTGCCTTCGTCACCGACGACCCACGCCACGCCGCCGTGCATGGCGACGCCACGAAGTGTCTTGGTTCCAAGCGTCTCGCTGGCGAGCCCCTTGCCGAAGTCGGCAAAGACGGTGCCGCCCGTCCCGACGGCGATGGTGGTCGTGCCGTCACCGCCCAACCCGAACAGGTCGCCCTGATCCCCGCCCATCTGACGTCGCCACGTGGTCCCATCGAACCGGAGCGCCGTCCCATCGTTGCCCACGGCGAAAACGTTGTCACTCGCCGTGCCCCACACCCCCCAAAGCGTGGGGTAGCCCGTCGCATTGCCGGCGCCGCACTGCGTATCGACGATTAGGTCGTCCACATAGACGCCCTCAGTGTTGTTGGCCGAGCCATCCACGGAGTTGAACGACAGTCGTAGCTGAATGGTGTCTCCGGCAAAGGCCGAGAGGTCCGCGGTCGCCTTGACGAAGCCTTCGCTGGTCGTGCCGCCGATGGCCTCCTTGGTCCACACGACCGACTCCACGCCCTGCTTGACGACGCGGAGCTCGAGCAGGTCATAGGTCGAGCCCGTCTCCGTGTCGACGAAGACCTGGAAAGCGACCTTGACCTTGGCGCCCTTGGGCAGGGCGAAGGCGGTCGAGGTGGCCGTCGCACCGACGACTTGACCATTGCCATCGAAGTTGGGGCACCGCTTGGCGGGGTTGCCCGCGCACGGCGCGTCCGGGTTGCCAAAGTAGAGCGCGTGCTTGGGGCTCGTCCACCGCTCCTTGCCGCTCTGGTCGTCGACATGGCTCGTCACGTTCCAGACGACGCCGGTCTTCGGGCTCGCCGTCTCAGCCACCGTCCATCCGGCCAGCGAACCGTCGTCCCAGTGGCTCTCCAGCGTGCGCGTCCCACAACAGCCGGGCTTGCCCGTCGGGGTCTGCAAGCACTTGCCATCGGGCGTGCACTTCCCCTGGACGCACGGATCGCCAAGGTCACAGGCCAGATCGCTGGCGCAGCTCGTGCCGGCGTTCCAGCCCGCGGGCGTGCGGTGCATGATGGCTCCGTAGGCACCGACGGCCCAGACGTCGTCAATCGAGGCACCCCATACGCCGTTCAAAGTATCCAGCTCGACGTTCTGGTTCTCGAGCGTCCAGGCCCCGTCAGCCGCATCGACGTGGCGCTCGATGATGGTGGCCTTATTGCCGACCGCGACGAGGTGATCGGTGCCGGTGCCCCACACCGCGCGCAACACGAAGTCCTCGCCGAGGTCCAAGCTCTCGGCCTCCCAGTGCGGCACGAAGCCCGGCCCGGTATCCGCTTGGGTTGCCGTCTCGCCATCGGCCGAATTGCCATCCGTCGCGACGTCCGAGCGCACGTCGCCCGCGCCGAGGTCCGCACCCGCGTCCTTGTGGAACGTCTCGGGACCGACGTCGGGCGGCACGTACGCGCCTCCATCGTAGGTCGCGCTCCCACACGCGCTCAGCCCCGCGGCGAGCACGGCCACGGTGATTCGCTCCACGCTTCGCATCATTGCCTCCGGAGAACGGCGCCCTTGCGTCCCACGATGAACACGGGCCCGCCGTCGCTGCCGGCGATGGCCTGGAGGACGTTGACCGTGTCACTGCGCTCGGCCACCCACGTCGTCGTCTCACGGCGCAGGATGCGCCCGGTCCAGCCCACCGCGAGCGTGAGTGAGGGCGAGGTATAGACGCCGAAGAGGAACTCGCCTGGAGACTCAAACTCTTTGGTCCAGCCGTTCTGATCGCGATGCAAGACGAGGCCGTTGTCACCGACGGCCCACGCCTCCGCGCCACGCCGCGCCACGCCGTTGAGATTGCCGACCGTCGGGGCCGTCTCTGCCGTCCACGTGCCGTCTTTGGAGCGCGCGACGATGGCGCCGCCATCGCCCACGGCCCAGCCCGCGCCCGTGTCGTCGAGCGCGATGGCCCTGATGCGCGCGACGGCGCCCGTCGTCTCGGCGACGAACCCCTTGCCGTCGTAGCGCAGGGCGGTCCCGGCGTCCCCAACGACAACGGCGGCACCGCCAACGCCCGCCACGCCATTGAGGTGTCGCGGCGACCCGCTGTCGAGCGCGAGCGGAGCGGCGCCGTCGTCGACGCGCAGAGCCACGCCGGACTCGCCGACGACGAGGGCCGAGCCACCGCCAAGGGACGCGACGCCCCGCAGATCCTTGGTCGTGCCCGAGGCGAGCGCGCCCAAGCCGCGGTACGGCGTCCATCGCAACATCAGCCCCTTCTCGCCGACGGCCAGCGCGTCGCTCGCCGTGAGAAGCGCAACCGACAGGAGCGCCACGTCGGTCGCGAGCGTCGTGTCGCGCCACGCTTTGCCGTCGAAGGTGACGGCATCCCCGTGGGTGCCACCCGCGACGACGCGGACCTTGTCACCCGCGACGACGCCCGAGATGGCCCGCAGGTCGGCGATGGTGTGGAGCGGCCCTTCGAGGGTCTGAGTGGTCCATTTCTTTCCGTCGTAGGCGATGGCCGTCCCCCGATCGCCCGCAAGGTAGACCTCGGTCGCGGAGCGGGCCCACACGCCGTACAGGTCCCGATTGTCCGGGTCGTTGGACACCTGGAGCGACCAGGTGCCGCCGGTCGTCAGCGCGATGGTCCCTGCGGAGCCGACGGCGACGACGAATTGCCCGCTCGTCCCGTGGACGTCCGTGAACGTGACGCCCGCGTCGGCGACCTTGGCCGCGACCCACTGGTTTCCAGTGCGCTTATAGAGCGTTCCCTTGGCGCCGCCCGCGAACGGCACGCCACCCGGGGGCGCGAACACCGCGCGCAGATCGGTCGAGGCACCCTTGGCCACGTCGGGCTCGACCTTCTTGCCGTCGAAGCGCAGCACGGTGCCTGCGTCTCCCACGAGATAGGCGTGGCCGTCCCACGCCGTGACGCCGTACAGATCGACCGTCACGCCGGTGTCGACCACATTCCAACCGGCCGTGTCTCGGACGAGGAAGGTGCCCTTCCTGCCGACGACATAGACGCGTTCATCGTTGCCGGCGGCGGCGCCGAGGAGATCGGCGTCGGTCATGTGCGGCTCGGGCGCCCACGTCGTGCCCGAGTACCTCAACAGCGTGCCGTGGTCGCCGACCGCGACGAAGGTGCCGTTGGCGAGGCCAACGATACGGCGCACCGTCTCGGTCGTTCCGAGCGCGAGGTGGGCCCACGGCGACTCCGGCAAGGGCCCAGCGTCTACCTTGGGCGTGTCTGGACCGACCGGCCCGGGATCGGCCAGCGGCCCAGTGTCGCCACCCGTCGTGCCGCTATCGGTCTTCTTGGCGTCGGACGTCGTGGTGTACACGTCGTCTGTCGGCAGGGTGTCGCGCGCGCACGAGGCCAGCGCGAGCGCGACGACGACGGACAGGAGGGACCGCAACTCGACCGCGCTACTTCGTGAAGAAGGTCGTGTCGATTGACCACGAGCGCCAATCGAGGTTCGAGAAGTCCGACAGATCGTAGTTGTCGATATCAAAGTCGTCCTTGTACACGCGAATGATGGTCAGCTTGTAGGCGCCAGCGTCGATGCCCGGCGTGCCCTGGATGTTGGCGAAGTCCGGCAGGTCGAACTCGAAGACATCGCCCGCCGTCGTGATGTTCCACACCGGGATGTCGCCAAACGGTCCCGGAATCGCGACCGAGAGGTAGTGGAAGTGCGCCGCGGGACCGGGCTTGGTCTGGAAGGCGACGTGGAAGCCGTCCATCTTTCCGCCGTCCGCGGGGTCCTGCTGTTCGGGCACCTGGAGCATGGGCCCCATGAGCACCTCGCTCGAGCCAAGCGCGTAGGCCTTGCCGGTCGTGGGCTCGCCCCACAGCGCCAGGAGCGCGCTCTCGCTGACCTTGCCCGGCAGCGTCTGGTCCTGCCACGCCTTCCCATCGAAGTGCAGTACGACGCCACCGTCGCCCACGGCGTAGACGTCCTTGTTGCCCATGGCCCACACCGCACGCAGGCTCCGGGTGGTGGGCGCCTTCATGGCGGCCCACACGGCGCCGTCCCACGCGAGGATGGTGCCCTGCGTCCCCACGATGTAGACCTCGCTGGCGCTCACCGCGAAGACGCTCATGAGGTCCTTCTGATTGGCCACAGCGACGGCCTGGTTCTTCCAGGTCTTGCCGTCCCAGCGGAAGATGGACCCGTAGCTCCCGACGGCCCACACATCGTTGCTGGAGGCGCCATGCACGTCGCGCAGCTCGCCGAAGATGCCGGTCGTCTTCGTCCACGCCGTGCCATCGAAGTGCCACGCCCCGGCCCAGCCGCCCGAGACGACGTGGATATCCTTGGGCCCGAAGCCGTGAATCGCCCGAAGCTCGGCGCCGGTCGCGTTGGGTAGCGTCGTGGCCTTCCAGGTCACGCCATCGAAGTGAAGCAGTGCGCCTTGGGCGCCCACGGCCCAGACGTCCGTCGGAGAGGTCCCCCAGATGCCGTACAGGTTGGTGTCGACGGGCGAGGCCTGCATCCCCCAGCCGCCGTTGTAGTGCAGGATGCCGCCGCCATCGGTCACAGCCCACACGTCGTTCTGCGCGAAGCCCCACAGCGTATTGACCGTCTTGGTCACGCCCGAGTGGTTCGCCGCCCATTGGCCGGCGTCCAGCGTGTAGGCCAGATCGGTGTCGATGTCCTTGAGGTTGCGCACGAGCGTGAAGCTCGCCGGGAGCTGCGTGCCGTCGTCGTTGAAGCTGATGGCGACGCCAAGAATGCTGAAGGTGGCGTCGAAGACGTCGCCGGCCCACGCCGTAGGCTGGTGCTCGATGCGCATGACGTCATTGGAGCTACCGTACAAGACGTCCTGGAACTCGTCGTAGACGAACGCGCCGTCGCTGCCGAAGTCCCAGTAGAGCAGCGCGCCAATGAACTCCGGACCAATCTTGGCGTCGAACGGCGGCGCGTCGAGCCGCACCTTGACCGTGCGACCGAGCTGATGGTTGAGCGCGACGTCAGCAGGGTTGGGGCCGGGAGCCACGTTGAGATGCCGTCGGACACCAAAGGCCAGCGGAGTGAACAGGTCCGGATTGTCCCAGCTGACGTAGCCACCCAGGCAGACGACCGCCATCTCGCCCAGATAGCTCGGGCTGAAGCTGTACAGGCCCGCGTCGTCAGCGATGTGCGACGGGATCTGCGTCCAGTCGGGGCGCGGCTGGCTGAAGATGGTCGGCATCGTGTGGAAGCAGCGTGCCTGCTTCTTGCCCGGGGTCGGAACGCATTGCGGCGCGCCGAGCTTGCCGATCGACAGGCACGAGTAGCCCTTCTCACAGTCGACGTCCGCCTTGCACCCGAGCGTGCAGAACGAACCGGTCTCGCCAATGGTCGTGCAGACGCCACCGCCCAGACACTCGGTATCGAGCTTGCATTTGGCGCACACCGTCCCCGCAGCGGCGTTGGGCACCTTGACCTTGCAGTCGCCTGGCGGCACCACTACGTACTTGCCGAGGCCCGTGACCGTCCCGCTCACGATGGGCGCCTCGCCAGCCGGCGGAGGCCCTGGGGAGGGCGGCTTGAGCGGGATGAGGTAGATGGTGATGTTCGTCGCGTTGAACGCGATGACCGACTCCGACGCATACTCCGGCTTGGAGGCGCTCACCATCTGCTTGCCGGCCAGCTCCGGGCCGCTGAAGGTGATCTGGCCACCGACGTTGGTGAATCCCTGATACGGCGTATCTGGGTTTACGTAGAGCATGACGAACGCGTCGGGAAGCGGCTCGCCGCTGCCGCCATCGAGGACCGTGACGTTGACGGCGCCTTCGACCTTGGGGCCCCAAGTCCCACCGAACAGGCTGACCGGGTTGAAGTACGTGTAGCTCTTGGGGAGCGTGACGGTGCCGCTCTTGGCGGCGAGCGTCACGTCGACGGGGCCAATGGGTCCCGGTGGGGTCTTGACCGTGACGAGCGTGGAGCTGACGACCTTCGTGTGCGTGGCCTGCGTCCCCGCGAAGGTGACCTTGACGGGAGCCTCGAAGCCCGAGCCGATGAGCCGGACGTACGTACCGCCGGCCTGGCTGCCCGTGCTGGGATCGACGACGAAGAGCTCGACCCCACCCGAGGTGTAGTGGAAGCCCTTGGGCAGAATGACCGCCTTGCCGAGCTGGGTGACCGTGACGTCGGCCGCGCCCGGGCTGCCAGCCGGAGTCGTGCACGACAGCTGCTTGGGCGAGGCCACGGTGACCTTGCCGCACTGCAGCGCGCCAATCCGCACGTCGGCGCCCGACGCGAAGCCGTCTCCATAGATGGTGATGGGCGTCCCGCCGGCGACCGGTCCGCTGACGGGGCTCACGGTGAGGACCTTGTGGAGCGCGTCGTAGGTGAACGCGTTCTTGGCCGTCGCGGCACCCGCAGGCGAGGTGACGGTGACGTCCACGAGCCCCGCGGCGTGCGGTGGCGCCGTGACGAGCGCGATGAGCTTGGTCGCGTCCACGGACACCAAGGTCGCCGTCTCGCCTCCGAAGCGGACCTGGGTGTCGGGCTTGGTGCCCAAGCCGAACGCGGCGATCGCCACGAGGGTACCGCCAGCGATGGGGCCACTGGAGGGCAGGACGGACAGGATCTGCACACCGCTCGGTAACGAATCAGTGTAGATGTAGCCCTTTGGCAACGCCGCGACGCCGAGCTCGCTCTCGACAGCGACCGTGACCGCACCCGCCGCTCCCGCGGGGGCGACGGCGATGAGTCGGCTGGAGTCCTTGACCTCGACCTTGGTGGCTTGCGCGCCACCGAAGTGCACGACGATGCCCGGCGCAAAGCCGTGGCCGACGATCGTGACCTCGGTCCCGCCGGCGGTCGGGCCCGCCGCAGGCGCGACGTAATCGATGGCCATGGGCTCGTGATAGAGGAAGGCGTCCTTCAACACGGCGGAGCCGCGGTCATTGGTGAGGTGCACGTCCACGAGGCCGATGTCGTCCGACGGTGGTGTCGTGGCCTGGATCGTGCCGTCGTCGATGACCTTGGGATCGATGGCTGCGCGCCCACCGAACACGAGCTTGGGCGCTCCCTGGCTGAAGCCACTGCCGGTGATGGTGACCGGCTCGCCCCCAGCGACCAAGCCGCTCGCCGGCTCGACCGAGGTCACGAGCACGTCGGACTGATAGCGAAACGCGAGGGCGAGAGTGGCCTTCTCCACCTTCTCGGGCGCGGGATCCGGGTTGATGACCGTGACGTCGACGAGGCCGGGCACGCCCGGGGGCGTGATGGCCGTCAGGCGCCGCGAGTCCACGACGAAGACTTGGCTGGCCTGCGACTTGCCGATGATGACCTGCGTCTTCCCGGTCACGAACTTGGAGCCGGTGACCGAGATCACCTCGCCACCCTTGGCGCTCCCGACCCCGGGATCGACGAGCGTGATGGTGAGCTTGTCGCTCGCTACATCCTCGGGCGTAGCGGTGGCGTCCGCGCCCGGCCCCGGCGTGCCGGTGTCCGTCGTGGCCACGTCGGGCTGCCCGGTGGTGGCCCCGGTGTCGGTCTGCGTCGCCGCTCCGGTGTCCGCCGTCTTGGTCGCGCGGTTCGGGATGTCACTGCACGCGAGCGCGTTGGCGAAGAGCGCCACGAGCGTGAGCGAACCAAGAACCTGTCGGGTCGTGCGCATGTGCTGCCTCCCTCGGCCGTCGCTACTTGGGCGGCGCGAGCTTCTGAAGCGAACGGAGATCGAGGCCGCCAGTGTAGCCATAGGACACGTACTGGTCATACCCGTAGACGATAATCCCGACGCGGTCATCGGCAAGCACGATGTGCGTGCCCGGGTCGGCGGGAACCCGATAGACCACGTATTCACCCGTGCCGATGGGCTTGGCCTTGGACGCGTCGAGCGTCTTGCCGTCGAGGTCGACCTTGGCCTTCTGCGGCGCCGTGATGTTGACGTAGTTGAAGGCGTACTTGTCGGGGCAGAGGAACACGTAGTTCTTCCGGTACTGCTCGAAGGGTACCACGAGCCAGAAGGCCGGATCGCCGGTGCCAGCGTCGCCCACCTGCGGGATGCCGTTCACGTTGGGGTTGGGGGCATCCTGCGCCTCCATGAACTGGCCCACCATGATGGGCTTGGTCGCGATGATCTCGAAGTCGCCCATGCTCTCGAACTCGAACCACTCCCCCGTGTTGAGCACCGGAATCGTCGCCTGCGGCGGGATGGTCGTGATCTTGGTGTTGCTCTCGGCTGCGATGATCCGGAACAGGTCGCCTTCCTTGCCGCGCGGGAAGGTGCGGCTCGCGACGTAGTGCTTGCCCCACGTGTCGACCGGGAAGAGGACGTGCTCCAGGTGGTCGGCGCAGCAGGTGTTGTAGTCGAGGCAGTTCTCCGGCGTGTCGCACTCGACCTTCTCCCCGCCGTTCTCCCAGGGCCACTGGCAGTACCCGGGCTTGTCGTCGCCGTCGGGGTGCGTGCAGTGCGCGGTGTTGGGCGCGTTCGAGGCCTCGGACCCGCCAAAGACGGTAACGTTCTTGGTCGCGTAGACGAGGGAGCCCGTGAGGTCGGAGCCCGGCCGGTTGGTCTCGATGTTGAGCACGTCGAACTTGTTGAGCGTGCGCGTGAGCGACTCACCGGGCTCGAGGTGCGGGAGCCCGTTGTCCCCGAGCGTCGGCGCGGTCACGGTGACGGTCACCTCGGTGCCGTCATACGGCGCGATCACGGCGAAGTACGATCGGAGCACGTCGAACGTCTGCTCGCGGGTCATGACGATGTAGTACTTGTCGTAAACATTGTACGGCAACAGCAGCGACGCGTCGTTGGAGAAGACGCCGACGTTCTCGAGCGGATTGAACTGGTAGGCCAGGATCGGGATCGAGGCCTCGACCCGATAGGCGAGCGGCGCCAGCACCGTGGAGTTGACGTCCCGGCGCGGCAGGTTGAACACGCGCAGCTCGTAGGGCTGGAGCGGCGTGGTCGGGAGCAGGCCGTTCTTGGCGTCGTGGGTGACCTGGCCATCGACGTCGAAGACCTTGACCTCAACGGTACGCGACGGATGCGGGTTGGACACGACGATGGAGTACTGCGCGCCGGCCGCATCGTAGTAGCCGCGGCTCCCGCCGGGCACGAACGCGTTGTCCAGGTCGGCGCCCCAAAACTCGCAGCCCATGTAGCTCTTGTCCTTGTCCGCGAGGAAGCACAGCTTCACGCAGCTGCCGCCGGCGGGGCCTTGGTCACAGACCTGATCGGCAAACTGTGAGCACTTCTCCTTGGGGATCCAGGTAAACCCGTCCGGCCCGCACTCCTCGGACTCGAGGTCGTTCTTGCAGCGCGTCTGGTGCGGCTTGCACGCCAGGCAGCCGAGCTCGTTGTTGCAGATCGACGACTTGCCATCGAAGCCAACGCACGGCTGGGTCTCGTAGCCCAGGCCGTCGTCGGCGCAGTTGACCGCGCCACGGAAGTCCTGCGTGCACGCCTTGAACTCGCCGGGGTTGCAGACCTTGCCCACGATGTCGTTCGTCGTGGTCCCCGTCGCGCCGTCGCCGGTGCCGCCCTCGTCGCCCACGAGGATACTGCCGTCGGTCTTGCCGGGCTCCACCGCGGGCGGCTCCGTGGACCCTGAACAGCCGACAGTGAGGCCACCCGAGACCAAGACCATCGATAGGAACCACCGCTTCAACGATGGCTGCGTTGGTATCCGCTGCCTGAACCGCGTGCGCATGAGCTGATCCTTCCCACCAAGACACGGGAGCATACGGCCGCGTGGTCAGGGAAGTCAACGACGTACAGAGTCATGTCTTGGATTCGGTCGGGAAGGCGCGAGCGGCGGTGCTCGGAGGGAGGGCACGGCGGCGAGCGCGAGGCTCACCGCCCGAGGCGGCTACCAGTCCTTGCTGAGGGCCGCGCTGACACCGAAGTTACCGGCGTGGCCGGTAAGGAGGTACGGGCCCTGCTTCCACCAGCCCGTGTTGACCTCGATGTCGATGCTGACACCGGCCGGGAGGTTGAAGCCGACGCCGGTCGAGATCGTGTGCTTGACCTCGCGGTCGGACTTGCTGACGCCGTCCTTCGAGCCCGTGCGGTTGTTCTCGATGAGGAAGTGGACCTCTTGACCGCCACCGAAGCGGATGTCGAGCCAGTCATAGACCTTGACGTCGACAGCGACATTGTAGAACGGGATCATCACGTCGTGGAACGTCGTGACGCTCTCGTCGCCATCGGCCGGCTTGTTCGTCGACGTGGTCACGCCGTACGCGAGGCCGATGCCGGGCTGGACCGTGATGCCCTCGCCGAGGTTGAGGCGGATGTCCGTGCCGATGACCATGTCGAAGTGGAGCGCCGAGAAGGCCGGCGGCGAGCCGTCCTTGAGCTGGCTGGCCGCGCGCCAGATGTCGAACTTGAAGAAGGGCACGATCTCGTGCGGACCGGCGAAGGGAATCGTGATCCGGCCGAGGAGCGCGATGTCGAACATGTTGTTGTCCGACCTGGCGTTGCCGCCCGCCTCATCAGTCGCCATGCCGAACCGGAAGTCGAGACCCAGGTCCAGGTCGGTCGAGCCGATCGAGAAGCCGGCGCCGAGACCGACGTTGATCACGAACGGGCCCTGGTTGGCCGTCTCCTTGCCCGTGTCGTCCGTCTCACCGTGCTTGTCGCCCCAGCCGCCGACCTTGAGGCCGAGCCGCGCTGAGCCAAGATCGAACGCGAGGAGCGCGGTGAACTTGTGGGAGAGCTGCGTCTGGAAGTTGCCGTTGGAGAACGCGTCGAAGCCGCCACCGACGACGGTGTTGGGCGCGCCCGGGGCCTGGTTGTTGAACTGACCGACCGCGGTCAGCTCCTTGTTGTTCGCCCGACCGTCGGTCGTGAGCGCCGGCAGGATCTGGCTCGTCCCGTAGAGGGCGAGCACGACCGACGGCGAAAAGTTGTAGTGAATCGCGAACGACGTGTACCCAGGTCCGTCGATCTCGATCGCCGTCCACGTGCCGTACTTCACGAGCTCCGCCGGCAGGTCGAAGATGTTGCGGTCGTCCAGGAAGGTGAACTGCTTCACGCCGCCGCCGACCGAGTTGATGCGAGACTGCGTCGCGCTTGCCGGGCCCGCAACCGCGAGCACCGCCACGGCCGTCAAGGCCGCTGTCATGAGTCGCTTGGACATCGAAATCCTCCTCTTCGCTAATCAGCCTGGCCGGTCCCTTTGCGATTGGCGGGCCAGCCGTCCAGAGCATCGACCATCGATGCCGTTCCTTCGCGGGCGCCCCTTTACCAGCTTCTTCGGAGGGCGACTAGCGAAGGCCAAGCGGGAATGTCGATCAGGCCTGTGGGTTAGTCAAAAATTCTGTCGTGTCGGCGGGAGCCTGCGGATTTTTTTGAACAACTAGCGAGGCGTCCGCGAGACGGACGCAGCCCGCAGCCCTCGCTAGTCGAGGTAACAGCGATACTGACCGTCGCCGCCCTTGTTGCACAGGCAGAAGCCCGGAGCGCAGCCGGGCTCGAGCGTGCAGATGGCGCCGGGCTGCTCGTCGATGAGGCCGTCGCAGTCGTCGTCCAGGCCGTTGCAGAGCTCCTCGACCGGCAGGACCTGACCCACGCATGCGTTGAGCTGGCCCGCGACGCACGTGCGGGTGCCCGCCTTACACTCGCCGACGCCTTTGGTCGCCGCCGCGCCTTCGTAGCACACCTCGGTGATGCTCCCGTCGAAGCCGTCATCGACGATGGCGTTGCAGTCGTTGTCCTTGCCGTCGCAGATCTCGGGCTGAGCGACGAACGCCGCGTTGCACACACCGAACTGGCCCGCAGCGCACGTCTGAAAGCCCTGCGCGCACGGGCCGGTCTTGCCGTCGATGGCGCAGGCCTGCTTGAGCGAACCCACGTTGTCGAGGGCCTCGTCGGTCTTGCCGTCGCAGTCGTTGTCCTTGCCGTCGCAGACCTCCGTCGAGGCCTCCGCGCTGCACGGGCCAATCGCGCCGTTGACGCAGACCGCGAACCCAGGACCGCAGGGGCCGGTGCACGCGACCGGGGTGATGTCGTCGATGGTCCCGTTGCAGTCGTCGTCCACCTGGTTGCACGTCTCGGTCTTGGGCGGCGGCGCCGTGCAACCCTGATAGACGCCGGCGGCGCACTTCTCGACGCCGATGCCGCACGCGGTCTTGCAGTTTTGCACGAGGCCCTCGTCGACCTCACCGTCGCAGTCGTTGTCGATCTTGTCGCACGTCTCCACGACCCCCGGCTTGGGCGGCGCGCTGCACTTGAGGTCCAGGCCGAGCTCGTGGCAGACGAACTTGCCGGTCGAGACGCAGTTGCCGCCACCGACCGAGCATGCCGCGCCGAGATCGGGCCAGTTCTCGTCGGTCTTGCCGTCGCAGTCATCGTCGAGCGAGTTGCAGCGCTCGTCGGTCGGGGCCTCGGAGCAGCCGAGCAGCTTGCCGTTGGAGCACACGCGCTTACCGCCGAGACCGCCGTTGCAGGCGAGCTCGCAGGCGACGGCGGGCACCTTGTCGTCGATGCTGAGGTTGCAGTCGTCGTCGGTACCGTCGCAGACCTCCGCGCGCGCGCGCGTCATCGCGGCATCGAGCGCGGCAGCCAGGTCGACGGCGTCTGTCAGCGAGGTGTAGACCTTGTCCAGCACGTTGGAACGCGGCGTGGCAAAGCCTCCGGCGAGCGCCCATTCGGTAAAGACCGCCTTGGTCGTCGCCGTATCCCAAGCCAGGACGATGACGCGGATGCCCATCACGCCAAGCGCAGCGATAGCGGCCTTGACGTCACCGGCGCAGGAGTCGACGCCGTCACTGACGAGGATGACCACCTTGGCTCCGCCCTGGGCCTTGGCCGTCGGCGTCGCGTAGGCCGCGGCGACCGCGTTGAGGCCCGCGGCCACCGGCGACTGCCCGAGCGGCTGCGTCGCGTTGAGGAAGTCGATCATCAACGAGGAGGTGGAGTGAAAGTCCACGTCGAGGCCCGTCGTCGCGGCGCAGACGTCCAGCGGATCGCTCGTGGGGAACACCTTGAGCCCCACGTTGAGCGACTGGTCGTGCTTTGGCAGGACTGTGCCGAGCGCGTTGCGAAGCGCCTGCCATTGGGTCTCGCCTGTAGCCACCTTCTGAACCATGGTCTCCGAGCGGTCCAGCAGCAGGACGACCGAGTGCTGCTTGCTCACGCAGTCGCTGCAGAGCTGAGTGTGCAGACAGCTCTTCTCGAAGCAGGAGTCCTGCGTACAGACGAGGCCGTCGTCGCAATCGACGCTGGAGGTGCAGCACGCGGTCTCGACGCGCACGCGGTCGAGGTAGACGCCCTCATAGTCGTTGAAGTAGGCGTCCCCCGAGTCGAACGTAAACGCCAGTTGAATCGACTTCCCGGAAAATGGCGAGAGGTCGACCACGATCTTCTTGAATACCTTGCCCGTCTGGTTACCAAAGCCGTGCATGGAGTCCCAGACCGTGGTCTTGGTGCCCGCCACGGACTCGACGACGGACAGGGTGAGCGTGTCGTACTTCTCGGAACCCGTGTAGCCTTCGGTGTCCATCCAGACGTGGAAGGTGAGCGTCCCTTTGACCGACGCCGGGATGATGAACGTGGGCGACTTGGCGGTCGCCGCCACGCGCGCGCCCGTGTCGTAGGTCCGCGTCGCACCGTTGCCGAAGTAGAACGACGAGGTCCCCGTGACCTGGAGATAGGGCGCGAGCCCCCAGCTCACGCCGCCGTACTGAAGCTCCTCGGCAGTCCAGCCATCGGCGTTGCCGCCGCCCTTGTCGAAGTCCGAGAGGTGGACGTACTTGCTCCACTTCACGGTGTCGATGTCAGGAGCGCAGACCTGGCAGCCGTTGCTCGGATTGACGGTCGTGGCGGCGTAGCAGGCGCCGTTGATGAGGCAGGTTCCGGGCTCGAGCGGGTGCACCGCAAGACCGTCCTTGCAGACGTCGGAGGTACAGGACAGGCCGTCATCGGGCACCGACCCCGGATCGTCGATGAGCACGACCTTGCCGAGGGTGCACACGGGCTTCTTGCAGGGCTTGCCATGGACGACGGGATCGGGCGTGTTCGTGTCGTCAATCGTGAAGACGCAGCCGCCGTTGCTGTTGGCGACGGCGCCGCAGGTGTCGTCGGTGCACGGGTTCTTGTCGTCGCACTTCGTGTCGTCCGGCGTGCTCTTCGCCACCCCGCTCAGGCACGTGTCGACGGTGCACGCGATGGCGTCTTTGTAGCCGTCGTCAGTGACGCCATTGCAGTCGTCATCGACGAGATCGCACGTCGTGTCCGCCGCTTTGGGGAGCACGTCGCCCGCGCATGGACCCAGCGCGCCCGAGTCGAGGCAGAGCCGCGCTCCTGGCTTGCAGGCTCCGACCCCTTCGGTGCCGGCAGGTCCCGAGTAGCACGAGACGGTGAGCCGCGTGCCATCGGGATTCTCGTCGGTGAGACCGTCGCAGTCGTTGTCCTTCAGGTCGCACAACTCGGCCTTGGCCTGCGTGAGGCTCCCCCCCGGGCCCGTCGAGCACGCAGCCTGGGTCTGCGTGAGGCACTCGACCTTGCCAAGCCCGCACTCACCCTGCGGCTTGCACGGCTCCCCGATGAGCTTCGTGGCGTCCGAGAAGGCCTCATACCAGGTGAAGCCCTCGTCGGTCGCCCCGTCGCAGTCGTCGTCTTTGGCGTTGCAGATCTCCGTGTGGCCAACGGTGGCCTCGTTGACGCACTCGACCGCGGTCTTGAGCGCGTTGCACGTAAACGAACCGTCTTTGCACCCATCCTCGTCGGCGCCGTCGCAAGGCGTGCCCACAGCGCCGAGGAGCGTGTCATCGGGTCCCGCGAGGCAGTCGTTGTCGAGCCCGTCACAGAGCTCGCGATTGGCGTCGGCGACGGGGATGCCTGCGGTGAAGTGCCGCACGATGCCCACGGCGGGCCAGACGTCCGGCAGCAGCGCGACCTCGTCGACGCTTCCGGAGAGGTACTCCGAGCCGGTCGGAGACTTGCCAAGGTAGAGGGTGGTCCCCGAGATGGGCCCAGACAGCGCGGCCGTGCCGACGATGGCGCCATCGATCCACACGCTGACGGCTGAGGCCGACGCCGTCACCGCGACGTGGTGCCACTGCCCGGCGGACCATGCACCGCTGGGAGCGGTCGCTCCACCGGAGAGCGTGCTGTGATGGTGCGTGAGCTGGCCACCAGCGAGCGCCCCGCGCATCACCACACTGTTGCCTACGGCGTAGGTGTAGAGCGTCCCTGGGGTCGTCGCGTTCGTCTTGGCCCAAAGTTCGAGTGTGAACGACGTCGGGAGGCTCACGTTGACCGCGCCGAAGCTCCCGAGGCCGTCAAATACGGCGGCTTGCCCAAAGCGTCCAGGGCCCCAGGTGGCGCCGGTCAGCTCGAAGTCCGCGACGCCGACCTGGCTCGCGGTGTCGATGGCCACGGCGCCCTGGCCCTCGTCGAAGCGCCACAGGTGCGTCGGGCTCGGGTAGCACTTGGTCGCCTCACCGGTCGGCGCGCAGGCGACGATGCCATCGTTACAGGCGTCGGCGTCCCCGTCCGTCGGCGTGTCGATGCACGCTGCGCCGACGTTGGGGAAGTCCTCGTCGACCTGGCCATCGCAGTCGTTGTCGAGGCCATCGCACGACTCGGTCAGGTCCGTCTTGGTCTCCGTCGGGCACAGGATCGCGCGGCCGTCCGGAGAGCAGACCGCGACGCCGTGCCGGCACTTGTCGGAGTCTGGGCCGTCGCACGGCGCGGCCAAGGCGGCCGTGAACTCTTCGTCGACCTGGCCGTCACAGTCGTCGTCGAGTCCATCGCACAGGTCGACGAGCTTGCCCTGACCGCGCGCGGCCTCGAGCGCGATTTCTGCGTCCGAGAGCGCAATCGGATAGACCCGGACGTCATCCACGCCTCCGTCGAACGAGCCAAGCTCGCCGTCGGCGGTGCCACCAATGGTGATGCGCTCGGCCGGAAGCTTCCCGGCGATCGCGAGCCCAGGAAGCACCGCACCGCCAGAAAAGATGCCATCGATGTAGAAGCGCGTGACGCCGCCGCTCCAGACGGCCGCGACGTGGTGCCACTCCCCGACCACGAGCGCCCGCTCGCAGTCGGCGTCGCAGACGACGGTCGGGGGCAGGTCATTGGTGTTGGTGCCGTTGCGGAGCCGCAGAAAGAGGCCGCGCCCCGAGCGACCGAAGGCCCACGTGCGCCCAACCCCGGTCTCGGTCGGGGCGTGCGTCGCGACGACGACGGCGAGCCCATCGGCGATCGACTTGGGCTTGATCCACGCGGTCCAGGTCGCAGAGACCTTGCCGCCAATCAGGTTGGCAGTACCCGCGTCCAGTCGACCGCCCTTGCCGGCGAACGCGACGCCGAGCGATCCGGGCATCGCCGGGACCGACAGCGTGACGCCAGGGCCGACGACGATCGCGTCGTTGCCGTGTGCGCTGTCATCGCGGATGGTGCCATCGATGACCCCATCGAAGGTCCACCACGCCGCAGCCGCAGATTCCGCGCACAGGACCGCGCCTCCACCGGAGCTTCCGACGGCGCAAACGCGCACGCCGTTCTTGCACTGGTCCGCGTCCGGTCCGTCACACACGGCGCCGACTCCCGGGAGCCCGTCGTCGACCGCAGTGTTGCAGTCGTTGTCGATGCCGTCGCAGACCTCGAGGGCGGGAAGCGTCTCTCCGAGGCACGGGCCAGGAAGGCCGCCCAGGCAGACGGTCGTTCCGCCCGTGCACGCGCCGAGTCCCTTGGAGCCGGGGGGACCCGAGTAGCACGGCATGAGGCCCGTCTGCGGGGCCGCGTTGCAGCCGGAGGTGGCGGAGCAGGTATCGATGGTGCACGGATTGCTGTCGTCGCAGGCGCCAGGCAGGCAGTTGAAAGTGCACGAGCTGGGCGCGCCGGCGCAGGTCCAACCGGGCTCAATCTGACAGGTGCTACTACACCCGTTGCCAGACGCCGTGCCACCGTCGTCACAGGGCTCGGGGCCCACGAGCGCGCCGTCACCGCAGAAGGGCTTGCACACCGACGGCGAACCGGCGCAGACCCAACCTGTCTCGACGGAGCAGACATTGTCGCAGCCATCGAGCGGGCCGTTGTCCCCGTCATCGCAGCCCTCCTTCGTAGAGATGAACACGCCATCGCCGCACCGGGAGGCGAACGCATGGGCCCGACCGATGCTCCCGGCCGACATGTGGTTCGGGGCTCCCACTGCATACAGTTGTCCATCCAAGGTAACCGCCGTGCCAAATCCCTCCGACGAAACCGCACCAGCACCGCGAAACGTCATAACCTCTGTGACGATGGCAGGCTCACTGGTGGCAGAGGGCGCGGTCAATGAGAAGAGCATCGCGATTCCCACGGGGCCAAAGACACCGGGCACCGACGCCCCGGGCGCGCCAACGAGGAGATGCGTGGACGACAGCGCGACACTGTAACCGAAGTCCCCTGCGGAGCAGCCGGGCGACAAGAACGTGCTGCTCTCATGCCACGACGCACCAACCTCGAAAGCAAAGCGCACGCAGCCGCACGGAGCGTCGTTGGCGTTGCGGTAGTTCGGACTTCCGAACACAGCCCGATAGGTACCGGCGACGGAGGTCAACGCGACCGACGTGCCAAGCCGAGCCCCGGCCCTCGGGTCATCGTCGATCTCGAGCTTCTCGTTCCAGCTCGAACCGTTCGAGCGATAGACGAGCCCCAGGCCCGCCGCGTACTGGCCAGCGACCGTGCGGCCAGGACAGCCGACGGCCAGGCGATCATCGGCCAGCGCGACGGAGCTGCCACATTCGTCCTCCGCGACCGCGCCAGTGGGCACGATGACGGCGCCATATGACAAGTTACCGCCGTCGTTGTCGAAGTCGACCTGATGAATCTGGCCGCCGCCGCTGCCGGGTTCACCAACGACGAGCGTGTTTCCGCTCACTGAGACGCTGTGACCGAAGCGTCCATTGGCGGGTCGCGGAAAAACCGAGCTCTCGACCTCGCTCGCGATCGACCACGCTCCCGTGACGGTCCGCTTGAAAATCGCGACGACACCGGCACTGGAGAGGCCGCTCGCGGTGACGCCCGGCGCGCCAACAAACGCAAGTCCCTTGACGTGATCGATGGCGACGGAACGCCCAAAATCCTCGCCAGCCTGGCCAGACGCGCGCTGCAGCGCCGCCTCGAAGACCCAGTTCTTGACCGTAGTATCGTAGCGATGGACGTACGCGACACCTGATTGGGCGACCTTGCCTGTGCCGAATGGGGCTCCAATGATGAGCAGCGACCCCGAGATGGCAACCGACTGCCCGGCCGCGGAGACCTCTGCCGGAGTGGGCACGACCGGCATCGCGTACTCGGCAGCAGGAGCCGTCACACCAACCAGCGCCGTAGTGACGAGCCCGACGAATGCAGCCATGCTCCGGAGCCGGTCGCAATCGTTGCGCGCGTCGCCGCCGCTGCCCCATGACGTAAGCAATTGTCGCAACAAGGATTTTCTCCTCTCGGCAGCTGCCACGGCTTCGTGCCGCGCGACCCAGGGACGAAGGCTGCAACCTGCGTACCATGCTCGATAGTACGGGACATGGCTCGGGGATCCAAAGTGAAAGTCACTTCGAACGCGTGCGTGGACGGCCTTCGGGGCGTGTGGCCCTCGCTGCGGAGACTGCGCAAAACTTGCGTGGCTCGCGACCGCGTCTAGCGGCCGTCCGCGACTGCCTCCGCGCGAGACAGGTGCCATTCGATCGCCTCCTCGGTCGCCGGATCGAGGTCCACGAACCGGACGCCGAGGCCGGCCGGCTGGCCGCGCCCATCTGCCTCACGCCGCCATACGACGACGGCGTGGAGCGTCAATGGCGCGGTATCCGGAAACGTGAGCGAGAGATCCACCTCGCGCCCCACAGGGAGCACGTTGTCGGTGGCGACGAACAGGCCACCGAGGCTGAGGTTCTCCATCTCGCCGGCGTAGAGGAACTCGTGCGCTGAGCCATAGGCGAGGTGCGCCTTGATGCCGATGCGCCGGTGCTGGCGGCGTGATGCGCCACTCTCGACCGCTGCGGGGACACCGTGCGGCGGCGTGAAGCGCGAGTCCGCGGCGGCGCCCATCGCACGACGGAGCAGACCCGCCAACGCCTGTTCGCGCTCGAGCAGCTCGGCCTCACGGGCGGCCACGACAGCGTCGAGCTCATCGGCCCAGAGCCGCCGGTCCTCGGCAGAAGCCGCCCGACGCGCGCACAGCGCCTCGCGCGCCGTGACGACCTCCAGACGCTCGTCCCATCCCGGGACCGACGAGGTGAGCGTCTGCGCCGCTTCTACCGACGTGGCGAAGTCGGGCAGCTCGACGTCCACGCCCAGCCGCTCGATGCGCGCGCGCATGGTGCGCGTCCGCTCCGCGACGTAGTCCTCCAGCTCGCGCGTGACGCCGAGCCGCCGCGTGACGGCCTCGACGCGCGAGTCCACGAGCCTGTCGAGCGACGACAGCTCCTGCTCGCGGAGATCGAGGGCCCGCTCGCGCGCGCGAATCTCGTCGGTGTCCTGGTCGCGAGGCGGGGTTCGCATCGCGACCTAGCGGGGGAGCATGATCCGGCGTCGCAAGACCTCCGGATGATTATGGAACTCCGCCGGCAGCTCCTCGAGCACGAGCCGGGCTGCGTCGGGGAGCTCATTTCGGAGATAGAAGTCGAACTCGCGCAGCTCGCCGGCGAGCTCGATTGGCACGTCACCCGCGAGCGACGACTCCAGTGGCGAAGGCGCGCCACCCGCCGCACGATCGTTGTCGCCCGATGGCCCGCCGAGAGACCCGGTGTCCAGCTGACCGACGTCGAGCTCGAACTCCAACGAGTTGTCCGTCGTCCGAGTGACGCGGGCCGGTCCCTGGGATCGCAGCTCCGCGGGCGTGATGGACACGGGCGCCGCCGCTTCGGGCTTGGCCTCGACGCGCGACGGCGGCGGCAGGGGCGGCGGCACGAGGGGCGCCTTGGGCGTGACCGGAGGCGGCTTGGGCGGACGCGTCGCCTCGCGGCTGACGGCGGGGCGGTCCGGCAGGCGGATGTCGGCGTTGGAGACGGGCTCGGACGCGACCATCTCGACGAGCTGGTCCAAGTTGTCGAAGGCCGCCGGCGTGGGGGTGTGATCGCGCAGCCGCCGCATCTGGGACGGCGTCCGACTGCCGGTCGACAGGTCGCGGTCATCGAGCTCGTCGAACGCGATCTCGTCGAAGCCGAGCTCGGCAGGCCCGGTTGTGCGCTTCATCCGGTCGCCCACGATGCGCCGCGCGGATTGATCGCTCGGATCCACCGTGAGGATCTCCTCGAAGAGCGCCGGAATCGCCTCCAGCCGTCCTTGCCGCTCATGCAGGCGTGCCAGCTCCTTGAGCACGGTGACGGCCTTGTGGGACTGGCCGAGCAGGCGAAAACAGGTCGCCAACAGCCTCAGGAGGTCGGGGTCGTTGGGCTGAGCGCGAAAGCACGCCTGGATGCGCGGCAAGGCCCGCTGCGGATCCTGGTGCTCGAGGTAGGTCTCCGCGAGCTGCCGGCTCAAGATGAGGTCCTCCGGCTCGTGGTGCAGGACGCGCTCCGCCACGCGCAGGAACTCCTCATGGCGGCCGATGCGGTTGAGGGTCTCGCAGCAGAGGCGCAACTCGGTGACGCCCTCGGCGACCGCCCCCTCGGCGAGGAAGTCCTCGGCCAGCCGCACACGCGCGCGAACGTTGTCCGGATCGAGCTCCAGCAGCTCGCGAATGAGCTCGAGCCGGTCGCGGGGGCGCCCCCGGGCCTGGAGGACCCGGATGCCCTCCTGGTATTGCGAGATGGCGTCGTTGACGAGCCCGATCATCGCGTAGACGCGCGCCAGCTCCGCGTGCACCGGATGCAGGCCTGGATCGATGCGCAGCATCTGCCGATAGACTGCGACCGCCCGGAGCAGGAAGCCGTGATCGGTGAGCTTGCGTGCGGCGTCGAGGTACGTCGTGAGCGCCGGGCCCAGGTCCCCCATGCGATGCAGCACGTCCCCGACGCGCAGCAAATGACGAAGATCGTTGGGATCTTCCTCGGCAGCGCGCTGAAAGAGCGGCAACGCCTTGCGAAACTGGCCGCGCTCGAGCAGCCGCTTGGCCTCCGCCGAGATCTTCTGAGCCTCAGGCATGGTCATGGCGACGTCACGCTCCGATCCCGCGCAGGTGCGCCAGCAGCCCGAGCAGGCCGAGGCGATAGCTGTGCGCCCCGAAGCCCATCACGCGGCCCACGACGATGTCGGCCAGAAACGAATGGTGGCGAAACGGCTCACGCGCATGGACGTTGCTCAGGTGGACCTCGACGGCCGGCTTCCCGACGGCCAGGACGGCATCGCGAATGGCGACGCTGGTGTGCGTGTACGCCGCAGGGTTGAGAACGAGGCCGTCGTGCGTCGCGCCAAGCGACTGAATCAGCGCGACGAGCTCGCCTTCGCCGTTGGCCTGGGCGCACGCCACCTCGGTGTTCTCCTGACGGCCCAGCGCCACGAGCTCGCGGTCGATGTCCGCCAAGGTCGCGCGCCCGTACGTCGACGGCTCTCGCGTCCCGAGCAAGTTCAGGTTCGGGCCGTGCACGACGGCGATCTTGAGCAGTGTAGTCACGGGAGCTTGCGCATCGTCCAGGTCAAGAGTGAGCCCCACGCGGCGCACCGTTGCAACGTGGCGTTGATAGGTCCGAGCCGCCTCGCGGTCAAGTGGCGCGCGTGACCGCCTCCCATGACGCGCCTTACGGCTTGGGGATGTTCGTCGAGGTCTCGTACAGGGGCGAGTCCCCCGCTAGCCCGCAGTAGGTCTGTACCTGAGACAGGGCGTGGCGAATCAGCAGATGATTCAACCGCTCGCCAGGGGTCGCGGCACCGGGCCCGCCGAACGGATAGAGGAGGTCGTCGCAGCCGGCCATGACCTCGCCCTTGTGTGCGTCGAGGAACACCGGGTCCTTCGCGCAGTCGTTCAGCATCTGGAAGTCCTTGGCGTCCACGTAGTAGTAGTCGTTGAAGCACGAGAACTGGTCGACGCACGTGTCCTGCCCGGCCACGCAGATCTTCTTGTCGCACATGACCGATTTACCCAAGTTGATTTGGCGAGCGAGCTCACACGCGCCGAACGACTTGGGCATGAGGCAGCCATTGCAGATCCGAATCGGGTAGCGCAGCTCGTTCGAGAGCACCTGCGTGCCATCGCCGATGCGGCCCTCGAAGGTCATCCGCACGAGGATGCGCGCCTCACGTCCGCCGATCGGCGCGCTGCTCCAGCTGACGTCCTTGTCCTCCCCCGTCACGACGCGCCGGCAGTCGTTGAGCATCGGATCGCGGCTGCTCTTGGGTCCGGTGAACCACTTGTCGGTGCGCAGCAGCTGCACGACCTCCGACGGAATAATGCGTACAGCAGCGATGCTGGCCTGCGTCGGGTTGATGGTGACCGTCGTTGGAGCAAAGAACTCGCTCGGCAGCGACACGTCGAGGCCGGAGACCTCGTAGCTCACCATCGCCCCCACGATGCGGATCATGGACGTGTCGAGGCGCGCGTTCGTGGCGCCGAGACCCGTCACCTGGTTGGAGAAGGACATGTTGTTGAAGAGCTGCACCGCCGCCAGGTAGCCGTCGCGGTTGGCGGAGAGGTCCAGCGTTCCCTCGGGCAGGTAGACGTACTGGCTGGCGGACGGCGTCGCGAGGCACTGGTCGTTCAGCGGCAGGTTGGCCTGCGCGACCAGCACCGTCGGCTCCTGGCGCGGGCAGCCCACGAGGACGACAATCGCGAGTCCAAACAGCATCTTGTTGCGGCGGGTCATGGGTCGCTCCTCACAGCGTCGTACGTCGATTCGGGCTCGGTCGACGCAGGCGGTTTCACGAAGAATCGGTGCAAGACGTCGAGATCGATAGGTGTCGTCGCGACGTGGCCGAGGTCGGCGGCGATGACGAACTGGACCTGTCCGCCGCGGACCTTCTTGTCGCGCAGGATCGCGTTGAGGACCGCTTGCGTCCAATAGGCGCGGTCGTCGTGCGGCAGCTCACAGGCGCGGAGGGCCGAGACGATCGCGGTTCGGACGTGCGGAGTCGACAGCCCGAGAGCCTCGGCGAGGCGGCACGCGGCGACCATGCCGACCGCGACGGCCTCGCCGTGCAGCAGGGCGTGATTGGTGACCGTCTCGATCGCGTGGCCAAAGGTGTGGCCGAAGTTGAGGACCTGTCTCGGGCCCGCTTCGCGCTCGTCGCGCTCCACGATGTCGCGCTTGACCTCGATGCAGGCCGCGACCAGCGGCGCAAGCGTCTGCGGCCGCGCGCCGACGAGCTCCTCGGCCTCGGCCTCGAGCTGACTCAACAGCTCCGGCCGCCCGATGACGGCGTGCTTGACGACCTCGCCGAGGCCGGCACGGAGCTCGCGCACAGGCAGGGTGGTGAGCGTCGCAAGACTTGCGTACACGAGGCGCGGCGGGTGGAACGCGCCGATGACATTCTTGGTGCCGCCCAAGTTGACCGCGGTCTTGCCGCCGACGCTGGAGGCGACCTGAGCGAGCAGCGTCGTCGGCACCTGGACCAGATCCACGCCGCGGTGCCACGTCGCGGCGCACAGGCCGGCGACGTCACCGACGATGCCGCCGCCGAGGGCGCACACGACCGCGCCCCGATCGAAGCCAAGCGAGGCCATCGAGAGCCACAGGTGCTCCAGACTGGCCGGCGTCTTATTCGCCTCACCGGGCGGCAGCACGAGGACCTCGACGCTGTGCCCGGCTCCGCGGAGAGCGTGCTCGGCCGCCTCGAGGTGAAACCGCGCGACGTTCTCGTCGGTCACGAGCGCGATGCGCCGTACCCCGAGCAGCTCGCGGGTCAGGGGACCGAGCCCGGCGAGGTCGTCGGGCGTGACGACGACCGGATAGCTTCCGGCGGCGTGTCGCACCGTGAGCCGGTGGGTGAGCACGGTCATGCCTCGACCGCGCTCATGCCGAGGCGGAGGCGACTCAGCAGCAGCTCTGCGATCACGTCGGGCGTGGCGTCGTCGGTGTCCAGGACGAGCGGCGCTTTGGAGTACGCCGGCTCGCGGACCTGGAGCAACGCACGCAGCCGGTCGACCGGCTCGACGTGGTCGAGCAGCGGACGCACGCCGACACCCTGTGACCGGCATCGCGCGGCGGCGACCTCGGGTCTCACGCGGAGCCAGACCATGTCCGACTGCCGAACGACACGCGCCAGGCTCTCCGGTCGGCTCAGCGCGCCGCCGCCCGCCGCCACGACGTGCGGCTCGCTCCGGTCCAAGACGGCGGCGAGCATCTGGGCCTCGATGTCGCGAAACCCCTCCTCGCCACGGCTGCGAAACAGCTCGGCGACGGTCGCGCCCGCACGAGCGACGATCTCGGCGTCGAGGTCGATGAACGGCCTCGCCAGCCGCGTGGCCACGAGGCGGCCAACGGTCGACTTGCCGGCGCCCATCAGGCCGACCAGCACCAGGTGTCGTGGGGAGGTAGCGCTCATCGTCGGAAGGATACCGCTCCGCTCAGTCCACGCGCACGCGAGCGGCGGCGCGGTTGATGATTCGCGGGGTGATGAAGAGGATGAGCTCGGTGCGCTTGTCCGTCGAGACGCGGCTCTTGAACAGCCAGCCGAGGAACGGGATGTCGCCGAGACCTGGCACCTTCTTGAACGACTGTGACGAGTTGCGGGTGAAGATGCCGCCCATGACCGCGGTGTCGCCGTCTTTGACCAGCAGCTGCGTGTGCGCCTCCTTGCGCTCGATGGTCGGGTTACCGGCGGCAGCCGTCTGGCTGAAGTTCGGCTCGTTCTTCGTGATGTCGATCTTCATCGCCACGTGCCCGTCCTGCGTCACGTGCGGCTTGACGCGCAGCTCGAGCGACGCGTTGAAGAACTGCGTGTTGACGCCGAGCGAGCTGACGACCGAGATCGGGATCGAGATGCCCTGGTTGATGGTCGCCTCGGTGTTGTCGAGGGTCGCGATGCGCGGCGAGCTGATGATCTTCACCGTGCCGCGCTCCTCCGCCGCCGAGAGACGCAGACTGATGCTGCCGGACCCCGTGAGCGTGCCGAGCGTCAGGCCGAGGGCACCGCCCTTACCGCCGCCAACGGCAGCGGGAAGATTTACAGCGTAACCAGGAGTCGGGTCGAGCAACCCCGTGGAGGGCGCGTTGACGTCGTCCGCCGCACCCGAGAGACCCAGGATGCCCGGAAACACCAGCCCGGTCTCGTTGCCGAAGGCAGGCGAGGCCGTGTAGTTGCCGCCCCACTGGATGCCCACGTCCTGCGCAAAGTTGCTGGAGGCCTCCACGATGCGCGCCTCGATGAGCACCTGCGGCGTCTGCGTGTCGAGCCGGCGCGCCAGATCCTCGGCGGCCATGACGTGCTCCTCGATGTCCTTGATGATGAGCGTATTGGTGCGCACGTCGGTGTCGATGGTGCCCTTGGGCGACAGGATGTCCTTCAGCCGCGCCTTCAGGTTGTCGGCGTCGGCGTAGTTCACCGTGACCAGCTTCACCACGAGGCGCTTGAGCTCCGTGAGCTTCTTGCGCTTCTCGAGCTCCTGGTCGAACTCCTTTTGGATGACATCAACCGGCGCCACGCGATAGACGCCGTCCTCCACGACGTAGTCGAGGCCCTTGGACTTGAGGATCATGTCGAGCGCCAGGTCCCACGGCACGTCCTTCAGGTGGACGGTCACGGCACCCTGGACGTTCTCGGACGCGATGATGTTGACCTCGCCCTCACGCGCCAGGAACGTGAGCACCTGCTGGATGTCGGCGTCCTTGATGGTCAGGTTGATCTTGCGGCCCTTGTACTTGCGCTTTTGGGCGCGCTTCGGGAACGGATCGAGCACGCCGAAGTCGGTGCCACCGCCGGGCATGTTCACGCCACCACCGCCGGTCGGCCCGGTCTGGTCGCCGCCGACCGCGGTCGGCTCGTAGCGGACGTTGGGCTCCTTGGTCCACGGCTCGCGGGTCTTCGCCTTGCCGGGCCTCTCAGCCCGAGTGTCTGACTTTGTGTCCGCCTTGGCCACCGCAGTGCCGGAGTGAACGCGCTCGCCATTCATGAACTCCCACACGAGCCGGTTGCCCTTCTTGGCCAGCGTGTTCCGCACGGACTCGGCGAGGTCCACGACGACACGCACCTTGGACTCGTCCTGCGGATCGGCGTAGGTCGAGACCATTCGCACCGGGCCGTAGAAGTCGCTCACGTCGAGCCGCCGCTCGAGCACCTTCGGGATGCGCGCCTTGTCGACCACCAGCACGATGCGTTGGTCGGTCTTCTCGACCACCTCGTAGGTGGCGTCGGAGCCATCGAGCTCGATCTCGAGGCGGCTGACGTTGTTCTTCTCGTTGAACGCCACGTTGGTGATCCGGGTGAGCTTGCTCGTCTCCTTCGCGGCGTCCTTGGTTGCGATGTCCTTGGTCGCCGGCTTTTCCCGATCCTTCAGTGCAGTAGCGAGCCGCTGCGCCTCGGCGTCCGCCTCGGCCTTGCCCTTCTCGAGGACCGCCACGCGTGCCTTCACCTCGCCGAGCTGCGACTCGGCGGACTTGGCGCGCCGCTCCGCATCGTCGGCCTTGGCCAACGCCTTGCGCTCAGCATCGCGCGCCTCGACGAGGCGCGACTCGAGCTCGGCGGCGGCCCCCTCCCGAGCGCGCGCCTCCGACAGCGACTTCTCGAGCCGTCCGATGGCCTCCGTCTTGTCCGCGACGGCGCGTTCGAGCGCCGCACGCTCGGCCCCCGCGTCCTTGGCGGCCATCCGGGCCGCCTCTGCGCGCCGCTCGCTCAGCTCCCGCTCGAGGGTCGTCTTGCGCGACTCCAGGTCCCGAATCTGCGCCGAGGCCTGCGCCTTCTCGTCATGGCGCGCCTGGCGCTCGGTGTCGAGCGCCTTGCCGAGCGCGGCAAGCTGTGTCCGGGCCTCGGCCAAGTCGCGCTGAAGCGCCGAGTCCGGCTGTCCCGACCGCTTGGCGGCGGCGACTGCGGCCTCGAGTGACGTGACGCGCTCGGTGGCGTCCACGTTCTTTTGCACGAGCGACGCGATGCGGTCATTGGCCTCGCCCAGCTTGGTCTTGAGCGACTCGAGCTCGCGTGAGCTGTCCTTGACCGTCGAGAGCTGACGCTCGAGCTGCGCGACCTGACCCCGCGCGGACTCGAGCTCCCGTCGCAGCGCGGCATCATCACCGCGCGGCGCGAGCGCCACCGCTTTCTGAAGGCGCGCGACCTCCCGCTCGGCGGCTTGCTTGTCGTGCTGCAAGGCCTCTAGCCGTGCGGCAGCCTTCGCCAGCTCCGCCTTGACCGCGCTCGTCTCCTTCTTCGCCTCGGCGACGTCCGCGAGGGCGCGGGCGAGCTCCGTCTGCACGTCGGCGACGGCGCGTGCCTTGACCAGCTCGCGCTCGAGCCCGGCGACCGTCGCGTCGCGCGTGGCCAACGCCTTGGTGAGCCGATCGCGCTCGGCCTCGAGCGCCGTGAGCTGGGCCTGGGAGACCGTCGCCGAGCCGAGCCCCTTGCGCGCCTGCGCGAGGTCCGCCTCGACGGCGACGCGCATGGCTCGGTCGGTCGCGAGCTGCTTTTCGAGCTCGGAGCGACGCGTCTCCAGTGCCTTGACGCTGGCGTGTGCCTCGGCGCGGTCCTTCTTGCGCTCTTGCGCGGCGGTGGCGAGCAGCGCTTCCAGCCGCGCCTTGGCCTTCTCCGACGCGGCGAGCGCCTCGGCGAGATCCTTGCGCTCGCTGCCCTTGGACCGGGCCGCCGTGAGCTCTGTCCGCAATCGAGCCGTCTCGGCCCTGGCCTTGTCGCGGTCGGTCCGCAGCTTGTTGGCGTCCCGAGCGGCCTTGGCCAGGCTCTTCTTGGCCTCCGCCGCCTCCGTCGCGAGCGCAGTTGCCCGCTCAGCCAGGCGCGCAAGCTCGGCGGCCGCCGTCGCCGAAGCGTCCTTCGTGCGCAGCTCGTTCTCCAGCGCGGCGATCGCCGCAAGCTTGTCGGCCAGCACCTTCTCGTGGCGGGCGCGCTCGGCCTTGACCGCCGTCTGCGCCGCCGCCGTAGCCTTGCGCTCCCGGGCGATGACGTCGCTGAGCTTGGCCGAGGCCGTCTCTAGCTCGCCCTCGAGCGCCTTGCGCCGCTGCTCGGCCTTGTCGAGCGCGCTCTTGGCCTCGGCGACCTGTCGCGCGCTCCGAGCCCGATCGGCCGCGAGCGCCTCTTCCGCCGCCTTGCGCTCGCTCCGCGCCTTGGCCAGCTCCGCCTCGAGCGCCTTCGCCGCCGAGCCGGCGTTGCCTCCCTGGGCGCGAGCCTGCTCCAGCGACCGCTCGAGCCGTGCGATCTCGCGATCGGCTGCCGTCTGACGCGCCGACAGCCCCTGAATCCGCTGCCGGGACTCCGCCAGCTCCGCACGCGCGGTGCCGAGCGCCTTGTCGAGCTTCTCGGCCGCAGCGAGCGCCGCCGCACGCTGCTCCGCCGTGCGCGCCAGCTCCTTGCGCGTGTCCGCGTGCTGGTGACGCTCCGTGGTGAGGTCGTGCTGAGCGACGCCTAGCTTCTTCTCGGTCGCGAGCTGCAAGGCCGTAGCCTCCTTGAGGTGAGACTCGATCTTGGCGAGCCGCGCCGTGGCCGTCGCAAGCTCTGTCTTGGCGGCCGCGATTGCCTTGGCCGCGTCCTTCTGGGTCTTGCCGGACTCCTTCGTCGCTTGGGCGAGCGCGTGCTTGAGCTCCTTGTCCTTGAGCCGCGCCAGATCCACGGCCTCCCGCTTCTGCGCGGTCGCCGCTCCGAGCGCCGCCTCGAGCTCCTTCACCTGAGCCTCGCGCTGCGCAAGCCGCTTCTCCGCGGCCTTCTTGTCGGCCGAAGACGCGATCTGTCCGGTCTCGGCGTTCTTGAGCGCCGCCTTCTGGGCGGCCAGGAACTTCTCGAGCGCCGCGATCTTCTCGCGCCCCTCCTTGGTCTTGGCGGCCTCGGCCCGCGCGGTGGCAAGCGCAGCCTCGAGCCGCTTCTCCTGAGCCAGGCGCTCGGCGCCGCCCTCGGACTTCGCGTTGTCGAGCGACCGCTTGAGCGTGACGATCTCGGCCTTGCGCTCATCCAGCAGCCGCTGGAGCGCGAGACGGTCTCCGCCGTCATGGATCCCGCGCTCGAGGCGGGCGAGGTCGGCTGTCAGCGTCTGCACGCGCTTCTCGGTCGCCAGTCGCTCGGCGGCGAGGCGCTTGACCTCGTCTTTGTCCTTGGCGAGCACCTTCTCGATGGCGGAGAGCTCTGCCCGCGACTTCCCGACCTCGGCCTTGAGCGCGTTGATCTCTTTCTTGAACAGCGACTTCTGCGCCAGGACCGCCGCAAGGTCCTCCTTCTCGCGCGCGAGCCGCGCACCCACGGCGAGGACGGCCTGCTCCTGCTTGGCAAGGTCCCGATCGAGCGTGCCGCGCGACGCCGCGGCCTTCTGGAGTCGACCCTCGAGACGGGCGATCTCGGTCGACCGCGCCTGGATCGCCTGATCGAGCGCGCCCTTGGCCTTTGCGGCCGCCTCGACGTCGGACTTCGCCCGCGCCCGCGCCTTGACGACCTCGTCGAGCGCGTGCCGCTCGGCCGCGAGCGCCTTCTGCGCCTCGGCGAGATCGGCCTTGCGGCTCGCGATGAGCTTGAGCTGCTCGGCCAGCACGGCGCGCGCGGTCGCGACGTCCTCCGCGATCTTCTCGGCCTTGACCCGCTCCTGCTCGCGCTTCTCGAGCTCGGCGACGGCGTCTCCCTTCGCCTTGGCCTTGGCCAGCGCGGCCTCCTTGGCGGCACGTTCGCGCGCCACGGCGGCGTCCTTGGCCGTGGACTCGCGCTCGGCCCGCTTCTCCGCAGTCGCGAGTTCCGCCTTGGCGAGCTCCCACGCCCGTTGCAGTTCCGTGGCCTTGGCCTCGGCGGCCTTGCGCGCCCGATCGAGGTCCGCCAGCGTCGCCTTGTGCTCCCGCTCCTTGCGCTCGAGTGCGTCCTGCAACGCGCCCACCTTCGCGCCGTCCGTCCGGTCCGAGCGCGCCTTGGCCAGCGCCGTGCGCGCGGCCTCGAGCTCCGCTTCGGCCTTCTCGGCGCGCCCGCGGTAGGCGTCGGCGGCCTTGCGCACGTCGTTCATCGCGACCTCGCGGTCCCCCTGCACGACGCCGAGCTTCTTGGCCTCCGCCAGCCGCTTCTCCTCGGCCTCGCGCGCCTTGCGCACGCTGCGGACGAGCTCCTCTTCCTCGAGCCGGGCCTGCTCTGCCGCCTTGCGCCGGGCCTCTTCGGCTGCCAGCGCCTTCTCCAACGCGGTGCGGCGGGCCTCTGCCGTCGCGAGCGCAGCGTCGACCGCGGCCTTCTCCTCGCTCGCACGCAGCTTCTCGCGCTTGAGCGCATCGACCTCGGACTGCGCCAGCCGCTTCTGCTCCTCGAGCAGCCGCTTCTCCGCGAGCCGCGCGGCGTCGGCGTCCTTCGCCACGTCCGTCGTGCGCGCCTCGAGCGCCAGCTTCAGCCGCGCCACGTCGGCCTTGCTCGTGGCCAACGCTTCGGCCAGCCGTTTCTGGTCGGCGATGGTCGCTTCATGCGTCGCGCGCAGCTTGAGCTCGCGGTCCTTGGCCTGACCGAGCTCCGCCTTGAGCGCCTTCTCGGACTCGATGACCGCCTGGATGCGCTTCTGGACTTCCTTCTCACTCTCGATGCTGGGAGAGCGCCGGTCGGTGCCATCGACGACGACGCGAATGCGCGTCCCGTCGGCTTTGACGGTGTACGGGGCGTCTCGGTCGAAACCGATGACGATGCGCCCTACCTTCTGCCCGCTCGAGGCAAACCGCACGGTCTCGATGTCGTGGATGACGCCATTGCGGACCTGCATCGTGGTGGCGACGGAGGTGATGTCCCCGCCAACGACGTCGATGAGCAGCCGCACGGGATCCAGCAGCTTGAACACCGTGAACGTCGGGGTCGCGCTACCTTCGATGGTCACGACCGTGTTGTTGGGACCTTCGTCAACCGAGATCTTGGCGATTCGGTTGTCGTCGGCCCAGCTCGCGGGCGCCGCGAGAAGCAGTAGCAGCGCGCAGCAGCGCAGGGGGCGGTGCATGAAGAGCCTCCTCAAAAACCCATGACTGAGGGGCTCCCGACTCGAAGGCGAGGCGAGGGGACCCCCGGTTCATTTCATGGACCGTAAGAGCAAGCCAGCAAGCGGTCAAAAATTTCGCTGATTTGAGCGGGGCCATGCTCTGCCCAGCGGGGCGGGTTGCCGGCGAGCAGGGCGCCGGAGCGCACGACGAGACTACTTCTGGCGGCCGCGCTGTGTGGTGTACAGCCGATCAGTCAGACCTTCTGTCTCCCGAATCTTGAGGATCTCCGGCTCGATCGAGATGACGATCGGGTCCTCGCGATTGTCCTCCTGGACGCGGACCTCGTACTGCGTGATCTCGGTGACTCGGCCGTTGTTGCTGCCGAGCTTCATGTCCTTGGTGAGGATGAACTCGTTGCCCTCGGGATCCTGGACGACGGCCTTGTTGACCGAGGTGCCCCAGCGAATCATGAGCACGCGGTAATCCTGGGTCCGAAAGCGCTCCATCTCGGTCTTCTCGACGGGCGGCCCCGGCGGCGGATCGGGCGCGTCGAGCATGCCGCCCGGCTTGTCCTCGGGCTTGGTCGGCTTGTCCTCGGCCACGGTGACCTTGGGCACGAACTTCACGAGCTGCGGCTCGAACGGATCGCGCAGGTTGCCGATGGTCCCCTTGACGAAGCCCGCGGTCGGATCGTTCGGGAGACCATGGAAGTGCTTCTTGACCTTGTCCCAGCTCGGGTTCTTGCGCTTCTCCGGAGCGGGCGCCGCGGCGGCCGCCGCAGCCGCGGGCTTGGGGCCACCCGGTCCGCCGGGAAGAGGTGCCTGCTGAGGCTCGTCGCCTCCGCAGCCGAGGCCACCGAGCGCGAGCGCGAGCAACAAGAGGGACGTAATGGACGCGTGCTTCATAGGACTCGCACCGACGTGAGGCGCCGACGACGACGCTCCTCGAGCTTCTGGGCATTGCGCTGCGCCATCTCCGGCGGAACGGGCTTGCCCGTGTAGATGAACACGAAGGTCTGGAACTTGGCGGTGAGCTGGGCGCCCTCCTGCACGGCCTCCTCATTGGCGCGCACGAGCTGCATGAGCTTCTGCACGTCCGTGAGCGGGCGCGGCGCCTGGCCGTCGGGGACCGAGCGCGTGCGCTCATCCTCGTACTTCTTGAGGTAGTCCTCGACCGGCAGCGTCGCGACCTCCAGGTTGAGGTTGCGGACGTTGACGACGCGGCGATCCTTGTCGGCCATCTGGCGCAGGAACCCGATGAGCACGCGATAGGTGCCCTTGACCTCCATGGTCAGCGGGATCTCGACGTAGAAGTCCTGGTCGATCGGGTTCCCCTTCTCGAACGAGAGCAGCGAGAGGCCCGCGTTCTTGGCGGTCTCGCTGATGCCCGTGATGAAGTTCTCGATCTCGGTCTGCGTCGGGAGCATGGACTCGAAGCGCTTCTTCTCGTCCTCCAGGCGCTGCTTGTCCTTGTCACGCGACTCAATCTTCTCCTTGGAGAGCTGGCCCTTGAGCTTGGCCGCAGCGGCCTTCATCGTTTGGACTTGGCCCTCGTGATTGAGCTTTTGGTCGGACAGGTCCGAGATGAGCGCAAACCAGATGAGCCCGCCCAGCGCAGCCATCGTGCCAATCATGACGGCGAGCTTCTGGACCGGCGGGAGCTTGTTGAATCGGTCCATGGCTACTTCTTCACCGCTTCTTCGATGGGTGGGAAACCTTCCGGATCGTAGTTGAGCTCCGCCTTGAGCTTGAACTCCACATACGACTGGCCGAGCGGCGACTTGTCGTTCACCTTTTGCTGGACAACGTCAAGACCTTCGAAGAAGACGGAGCTGCGCAGGCGCCGCATGAAGGTCATGACGTCCTCGTGGTCCTTGGCCGCGCCCTCGATGACGACCGCACCGTCGGTGTCGACGAGCCGCCGGATCCACACGCGGTCCGGGCTCCACTTCTTGTCGTCCATCGAGTTCTTCTTGCGGTCCTCACCCCAGATGTCGGTGAGATCCTTGAGTTCGTCCTCTGGCAGCTGCGTGTCGATGCTGCGGAGCACGTAGGACAGGAACAGCAGCATATCGAGCGGGCCGGTCTTGCCGTTCTCCAGCGCGCGAAACACGGTGCGCTGCTTGCCCATCTCCAGATCGAGCGCCTCGAGCGCCTTGATCTCGCCGTCGATCTTCTTGAACTGGTCGACCTCTTTCTTGGCCTCGGCCTCGGCGGCCGCGGCGGTCTCGACCGCGCTCTGCGCCTGCATGTACCAGTAGCCCATGCCGCCGAGCTCCAGCAGCAGGAGCACGATGAACAGCGTGCCGAGCGGCCCTGCACCGGGACCGGACGGGCCCTTGGATTGCTTGCGCTTGGTGTCCTTCGCTGGGAGGAGGTTGATGCGAATCATCGCTACTTGTCCTTCTGCCCGCGGAGCCCAAGGCCGATCGAGACGGCCGCCATGGGCGCCATACGGTGCAGGCGATCCATGTCGAACTTGGCGGTGTCAACGATGATGTTCTTGAAGGGGTTGGCGTACTCGACGGGCACCTCGAGCCGTCGCTCGAGCGCGCGGACGAGGTGCGGAAGCTGGCTGGCCCCGCCCGACAGGAAGATGCGGCTGATGTCGGCGTTGATGGTCGTCGCGGCGAAGAAGTCGAGCGAGCGCTGAATCTCGGTGACGAGCGTCTCGGAGACCCGCTCGGACAGCTTGCTGACCTCGCGTGCAATCGACGAGTTCGAGAAGTTGCCGTCGCCACCGGTCTTGTAGTGCTCCGCCTCCTCGAACGACACGTTGAACTGCTTCTGGATCTCCTCGGTCAGAAGGCGGCCGCCCATGGAGATGTCGCGCGTGAAATTGGTCAGCCCGTTGTAGACCACGTTGATGTTGATGACCGCGGCACCCACGTTGATGAGCGCGACCGTCTCGTTGGCCGGAAAGCCGTAGTTCATCTCGAACATGTTCTGGATGCAGAAGGTGTCCACGTCCACGACGACGGGCTTGAGCCCGGCCTCGAAGGCGACCGAGACGTACTCGTCGATGACGTCCTTCTTGGCCGCCACGAGCAGCACGTCCATCTGGCCCTGCCCCGCCTTGGGGTTGAGGATCTGCACGTCGACGTTGACGTCCTTGATGTCGAACGGGATGTACTGCTCGGCCTCCCACTGGATGCTCTCGTCGAGCTCCTCGGGCGTCATCTCGGGCAGGCTGACCTTCTTGATGATGACGGAGTGACCGGACACGCTGAGCGCAACGTCCTTGCTCTTGATCTTGTTCGACGCCCAGAGCTCTTTGATGTGCTCGACGATCGCCGGGAAGTTCATGAGCGCGCCGTCCACGACGGCCTCCGGAGGCAGCAGCGCCATGTCGAACGCGGCGAGCTCATAGCCCTTGCCGGTCTCCTTGACCTGCGCGACCTTGATCGACGACGAGCCGATGTCGAGGCCGACGGCAAGCTTCTTCTTCGCCACGCGCACTCCTTGGACCCAACACGGCCTGAGGCCTGGCCCAACCGGGAGATTATGGTGGTCCCCTGTTGAGAGGGTCAAGAAAGTCGCCGAAGTTGCCCGCGGATCCCGCCGCAGCGCGCGACGAATCGACCGCGGGCACCACCCGTAAACCATTGACGGGCAGGCTCGCTCTCACTAGAGTCCGCCGCCATGCCAGTCGGGTCACGTTCGGTTGCGGTATGCGGTGCGGATGGAATCATCGGGCGCCAGCTCCTTGCGGCGCTTGCGGCGGACACGTCGCTCAAGCGCGTGACGTGCATCGATCCCATCCCGCCGGACGGGGCGCCGGCGTCGGTGCGGCATCGCGCGGTGGATCTGCGCAGCGTGGGCGGGGTTCGGGCCTTGTCGGACCTCATCGTGGAGGAGGACTTCGACACCCTCATCTACCTGGGCTACCTCTCGGCACGCCTCCAGAACCAGGAAGACCAGCTCACCGAGACGCGCGTCCTCATCGAGGCCCTCTCGCGGCGGCCCGTGCCCCGGCTCGTCTACACGAGCTCTACGGCGGTCTACGGCGTGCTCCCCGGCGATCCGTCCCACTTCGAGGAGGACGCGCCGCTCGCGCTCTCGGCGGAGTCCGACTGGGTCAAGGACAAGGTCGCCTGCGATCAGCTCATCAACCGCTTCGCGCTGGACGTGGATACGCAGGTCACCGTGCTCCGGCTTGCAGTGCTCATCGGGCCCAACGTGCAGAACTTCATGACGGAGTACCTCGGTCGACCGGCGGTGCCCATCGTCCAAGACTACGACCCGCCGATTCAGCTCCTGCACGAGACGGACGCCGTCAAGGCGTATCAGACGGCCATCAAGCGGTCCGGCATGGGCGTCTACAACGTCGTGGGTGACGGCGCGCTCCCGCTGTCGGTCGCGCTGCGCGTCGGCCGGCGGCGCACCACGGTGCTCCCCGAGATCGGCCGCACGCCCATCACGCAGCTGCTCTGGGACAAGGACATCGTCGAGACGGCCCCCGTCATGCGCGACCTGTTCCACTACGTCTGGGTCGCCGACGGCGGCAAGGCGGGCGACGAGCTCGGGTTTCAGCCGCAATACTCCAGCAAGGAGTCCATCGAAGAGTTCTACCGCGGCTCCTTGAGCTGAGCGCGTGCGGCGCGCGGCGCTGTGGCTCGCGCCCGTGCTGGGCGTCGCGATCGTGGTTCTCGGCCGCGCCGGAGCGCTTGGATCGCTGACGCCCGCGGCCGCGACCGTCCTTGGCGTCGCGGTCCTCATGGCGATCTGGTGGATGACAGAGGCCGCGCCCATCGTCGCGACCTCGCTGCTCCCGGCGGTGCTCTTCCCGTGCCTCGACGTGGGCACCGCGCGCACGGTCTCGGCCTCCTACGCCGATCCGCTCATCCTCCTGATGATGGGCGGCTTCTTCCTCTCGGTGGCCATCGAGCGCTCGGAGCTCCATCGGCGCATCGCGCTGCACGTGCTGCGCGTCGTGGGTACTCGCCCCGATCGGCTGGTGCTGGGCTTCCTGGTCGCCACGGCCTTCATCAGCATGTGGATCTCGAACACGGCGACGGCGCTCATGATGCTGCCCATCGCGCTCGCCGTGCTCCGCCGCCTCGAGGAGCGCGCACCCGACGATCCGCGCCTCCGCCCCGTGGCGATCGCACTGCTGCTCGCGGTGGCCTACGCCTCCAGCATCGGCGGCCTGGGCACGCCGATTGGCACGGGCCCGAACCTCATCTTCCTCGGCCAGTACCGCGCGGCTTTTCCAGACGCCGAGCCCATCACGTTCCTGGGCTGGATGAAGCGCGCGGTCCCCATCGTCGTCGTTCTCCTCGGTGCCGCGTGGCTCATCCTCACGCGCCTCGCCAACCGCGTGGATCCCACGTTTCGCCCCGACGACCGCGGGCTGCTCGACGAGGATCTGCGGGCGCTGGGGCCCATGACCTCCTACGAGCGCCGCATGAGCCTGGCCTTCGTGGTCATCGCGGGGCTCTGGATCTTCCGTCAGCCGATGGAGCTCGGCGCCGTGTCCATCGGCGGCTGGGCACCGTGGCTCGGCATGGGCGCGCGCGTCGACGACAGCACGGTCGCCCTCGCGGTCGTGGTGCTCTTGTTTCTGCTCCCGAGCGGACTGCCGCCCACGCCCGACGGCGAGTCCCCGAGCCTGCTCGAGTGGCGGCACGCCATCAAGATTCCGTGGGACATCCTCATCCTCTTCGGCGGCGGCCTCGCGCTGGCCGACGCGTTCGAGCGCTCGGGGCTCTCGCTCTGGATTGGTAACCAGATCGGCGGACTGGGCACGCTCCCGACCTGGCTCCTCGTGGGGACCGTGTGCCTCGCCGCCACGCTCCTGACGGAGATCGCGAGCAACATCGCGCTCACGACCATCCTGATGCCGCTGCTCGCCGCGGTCAGCAAGCGCTATGACATCCCGCCGCTGACGCTCATGCTGCCGGCTGCCATGGGCGCGAGCTGCGGCTTCATGATGCCTGTGGGTACACCACCGAACGCCATCGTGTTCGCGAGCGGCCACCTCCGCATGCGTGACATGGTGCGCGCGGGCGCCATGCTGGACCTCGTGGGGGTCGTGGTGCTGACGGTCGGGCTGCTGGTGCTGGGATGACCGTGTCGAAACTAGAGATCGACGACCTCGAGCGCGATGCCTCCACCGCCAAAGAAGGCCTCGGCCATCGACCGAAAGCGATCGGGCAGGTCCGTCACGGCGAACCTGCGGCGGCCACCCAGAGACAGCGACAGGCCGAGCGCTTGCAGCTCGCGGGTCACGGCGTCAGCGCTGTCGACCAGCGCGATGCGGCGGTCGGGGACCAACGCAGCCAGCACCGCGGCGATGGGCCCTTCGAGCACCGGGTAGTGCGTGCAGCCGAGGACCAGGGCGTCGATGGCGTGGTCCCGCACGAGCGGCGCGAGATAGGTCTCGAGCGTCAGCCGCGTGACCGGGTGATCGATCCAGCCGACCTCCGCCAGCGGCACGAGCAGCGGACAGGGCAGCTCGACGACCTCCGCGGTCGGCGCCAACGCGTGGATGGCCTCGCGATAGCTGTGGCTCCGGACGGTCGCCTCGGTGCCGATGACGCCGATGCGGCCCGTGCGCGACGCGGTGACGGCCGCGCGGGCACCGGGCGAAACGACGCCGAGGATCGGCAGGTCAGGGAAGGCCTCCCGCAGCGCCGGGAGCGCCAAGGCGGAGGCGGTGTTGCACGCGACGACGACGGCCTCCACGCCCGCGGCTGCCAAGAAGCCCACGCAGCGCGAGGCATAGCGCGTGACCGTCAGCGGCGACTTGGCGCCATAGGGCAAGCGCGCGGTGTCGCCGAGATAGACCAGATCGACGTCGGGCAGCGCAGAGACAATGGCGCGCGCCACGGTCAGGCCGCCGATGCCCGAGTCGAAGACGCCGATGGGACCGCTCGTCATGCGGCGGACCCTAGACGTCGCGCGGGCGCGGGGCAAGGTTCCCGACGTTCGTGGGGGGCATTCGCCCTGACGCTCGCGCTGCTCGCCGCCTCGAGTGCCAGCGCGGTGGAGTGGAAGCCGCTCGCCAAGGGGCTCGCGCACGCGGTGCTCCAGGAGGGCATGACGGCGTTTCGCATCGACCTGGCCGAGAACGACCTCGTGCCCGTCGAGGGCAAGCCGCTTGCGACGGTCGACGCGCTGGCGCGGGGTCGCGGCGCGCTGCTGGCGGTCAATGGCGGCTTCTTCGACGCGCAGGGGCGGCCCATGGGCCTGCTCGTGTCGAAGGGCCGGATCCTCTCGCGGCTGCGGCGCGTGGAGTGGGGCGTGCTGGCCGTCGACCGCGAGGGTCGCGCCACCGTCGTGCACGCCAAGCAGTGGGCTGCCACGACCGGCACGCTGCGCTTTGCGATCGAGGCCGGGCCGCGCCTCGTGGTGGACGGCAAGCCGCTCACGTTCAAGCCGCAGGTCGCGCGCCGAACGGCCTTGGGCGTGCTCCCGGGGGGGCGTGCGCTGGTCCTGGTCGTGACCTCGACGGGCCTCTCGACGGCGGCGCTCGCGGAGCTGTTCGCCAAGCGCTTGGGCTGCCCCTTCGCGCTGAATCTGGATGGCGGCTCGTCGACGCAGCTGGTGTCACCGCTCGCGGGCGTGCCGCGGATTTCGGGCAAGCCCGTCGCCAACGCCGTCCTGGTACTGCCGCGGCGTTAGGGCTGGGGCTCGCCCGAGCCGTGTGCAGCCCTGGTCCACGCAGGAGCCCTCCGGGGGTTTGGCGAACCGACCTCGGGATCGATTCCAGAACCCCCCGGGTTCCACGATCCGACCTCGGGATCGATTCCAGAACCCCCCAGGGTTCGGCGATCCGACCTCGGACTCATTTGGGGGAACCCCCCGGGGTACCGCGAGTCGTGTCACTCCGCGGTGCGGCTCGCGGGCGGCGTAGTCGCACGACACCGGGCCAGCCACTGACCAGCCTCGGGGAAGCGCGCGACCTCCGTGCAGCCGGGCTCGTGGATCGGCCCGGCGTGGCTCACCCAGAGGCCATCGCCGTCCGGCAGCGCGAGCCGCGGCAAGAAGCGCGGCGTGAGCGAGAGTCGCGGCACGCCGAGGTGCAGCGGGTGGTCATACAAGGTGCACGTCGGATCGGCGCGCAGGAGATTGGCGTTCATGTGGCTCGTGAGGACCCAGCGCAGGGACGGATCGGCGAGCTCGTCGTGGACCCGTTCGAGCGCCTCGGTGGCGTCGGCGGCGCGGACGACCATGTGGTAGCCGAGCTCGGAGCGAAACCGCCCGGGTGCGGGGATCTTGAGGCCGTCGATCCAGCGCCACGACACGAGCGCGGTCACGAGCGTGGCTGCGACGAGCACGCCGACGCCGACCCGCCGCACGCGGGCCGAGCTCGCGGCCATCGCGGCGCAGCAGCCGAGGACGGCGAGCACGGTCGGCGGCAGGAAGACGCGGAGCGACCAGACCTCGGTGTCGTGCCAGATGAGGAGCATGGTCGCTAACAGGCCCGTAGCCCCGAATGCGAGCGGCCGAAGGCGCGGGTGACGGAGCGACCAGGGCGCGAGCGCCAGCCCGCCCAGGAGAACGACGGGGCTGACGAGGATGGCGAGGTTCGCGGCCGCCTCGCGCAGGAGCGGGCCCGGGACGCGGGAGTTAAGGACGCGCCAGGCGCCAAAGACGGTCTCCGTCGTGCGATTGGCCAACGGACGCAGCGGGTCCCCGAAGTGCAGCGTGTTCGAGGCGAGGTACGCCGCGTATGGGAGGCCGAGCCAGAGCAGCGCGCGCCAACGGCGTTCGCTCGCGAAGACAGCGGCGAGGAGTCCAAGCACGAGGCCGCCCTCCCATCGCACGAGCGGCGAGAGCCCGGCGAGCAGAGCCGCGGCGCGAACGCGGCCCTCGAGCTGCGCCCGAAACGCGGCGACGAGCAGCGCGGCGAAGGCCACCTCGGCGTAGACCGTCAGGGTGAGCAAGAAGAACGCGGGCGAGCACGCGACCAGCGCGGCCGCGACGCGCCCGAGACGCACTGAGCCACCGGCGGAGCGCACGAGGCCCGCGCCGTTGCGGAGCAGCCACGCGCCGGCCGCCACCGAGACGAGCCGCCCCGGCAGCGTGAGCGGGAGGCCGAGGAGCCGGCCGAGCCCCTCGCCGAGCGCGAGCACCGCCGTCCAACCCGGCATCGACAGGTGGCTGTGCGGGATGACGCTGGCGTTCTTGAACGCGCAGCGGCCGTACCACGCGCGGATGACCTCGTCGGCGTCCTGCACGAAGGTCCCGCGAAAGAGGACCTCGCCCACCGCGGGCACGCTGACGACGCACGCGAGGACGCCCATCGCGGCGCTCCAGACGAGCAGCGCGCGGTCGAGGAGCGGGTCGCGGAGCGTGGGGTCGTCCATTCAGCTCGCCATGAGGAAGTGACGAATCGTCGTGGCAAATGGGGTCGTCCTCAGCGTCTCGTCCTCACCACAGAGGTAGGCGCGACGGTCCTCGGCCGACCAGGTCATCAGCTCCTCCAGGTCCCTTCCATTGGGACCCCAATAGCGCCTCACCGCCTGGGCGCGCGCTGCCTTCAGCCGGACATGGTTCAGGTTCAGCACCGCTATCGTGCAACTGGCGCGATGCGGTCGAGACGCGCCCGTGCGCGGCCGCACCTCGCCATTGTGGTGATAGTACAAGGAGTCGTCCGGATTCTCCTCATCCGGCTTGACGAGGTCGGCCGGATCGTAGGCGGTGGCCTTTGGCCGGTCCTTGAACCAGGCACAGTGCTCGCGAGCGCTACAGCAGAGAAACAGATTGGTCCACTCAAAGGTCAGCTCCGGAAAGTGGTCCGGGTTCTTGCGCCGAAAGTGCTCGAAGTGGGACTCGGCACGAAGCGGACCCTCGCAGTAGGCGCAGTGGGATTCCTGAATCTCGGCAAGGGCCTTGCGGATTGCCGGCTTACACGGAAGCACATCATGCCAACCATGGGTCGAGTGGTGGAAAGCGCTCAGGCAAGCTGGTGGCGAAACCGCGGTTCGATCGATGCGGCGCATCCGAGCTCCCTAGGCTCTGGCTTCCCGCGCAAGCTTGAAGCTCTGCCACCGCACGAGACGCTCGCACTCCAATACGACGGGGTGGCTCGGGCCAAAGTGCTCGTTGACCTGCTGTCGCATTCGCTCGGCATGTGGAGTGCCGGCCTGACCCTGCTCGATCAGGGCCTGGTAATCCATAACCAGCCTGGACTCGTCGAGCGGCGGCACAGGGTCGACTCCCATCACCTCGGCAAGGACCGCCGCGCTCTCGACGCCACGGGTCTGGAGGTCCGGTACGTCGACCTGGCCCTCCGGCCCGATGATTCGAATGGACTCTCGGTGCGCGGTTGAGACGACCTGCGGGCTGTGCGTCGTGACGATGAGCTGCACCGCCGGAAAGCTCGCCCTGAGCGTTCCAAGGACGACTTGCTGCCAGTCGGGGTGCAGATGGAGATCAACCTCGTCGATCAATACGATTCCCGGCGACTGCTCGGCCGCATGCTCTCCGAGGTGCGAATTCAGCATTGCGCAACGCATTGCGAGGTCTCCCACGATCGCAACGATACCGCGGATGCCATCGCTCATGAGATTGACCGGCAGGGTCCCAAACCGCGAGTGGCTCAGCTCCAGGGTGTGTCCGTCGGTCACGTTCCAGCGCGGGTCCCGCCATCCCGTCGGCTCGAGAGCAACATTCAACGCACGCACGACCGCCGCGACTTGCTGCCTTCTGCGCACGACCGGGGGCTCGGTGCGGTCACCGTCGGCTTGCACCTGAAACCAGTGGCGGAAGAACCAGTCCTGAAACAGGTGAAACGCGTTGTCGACCTTGAAGGACGCTTCGAAGGCACCCAATGGCCCGGAGTCCTTCAGGACCGGCTTCAGCGGTCCCGAGAGAAAGGGTGGCCAGCGGCGGCCACTCCCGTGGTAGACCAGAACCGGCAACACCGGAACCTCAGCAGGCACGACGCCGGGCTCTTCTAGCGACCGAATCAGGGCGTCATGCAATGTGGTCGCAAGGTTGCGGAGCGGCCGAGCGCCGCTCCATGAGGGGTGTGTCAGGAGAGTTCGACGATGTTGCTGCCAGCTGACCGGCCGACCGACGATCTCGGCGTCGACCGAAACGAGGCTCGGCAAGACTGCGGCCATCCGGCCGTCGGGGGCTCGAGCACGACGCACGTCCCCCGACTGCCAGAGCGACCGATGCGGCGCGCCGGCGAGCACGTCGGCCAGCGGCTTCAGCGCCTGAGCGAGCGCGTCCAGAATCGTGGTCTTGCCACAGCCGTTGGGGGCCACGAGCACGGTCAGCTCGGGGTGGAGCTCGATGGTCAAACGCGCGAACATGCGGAAGTTCGTCAGCTCGAGCCGCTCGATGCGGGTCGTCGTGGAGCGCGTCATCGCGACCTGCCTTCGGTGTCGATGGTCGGCTCGCCGGCGCTGAGATGCCTTAGCAGTTCGTCCTTCTCGAGTTTCATGTCCCTCCCGCGAGCATCGAAGCGATAGCAGAGACCCGTCAGGACGGCAATTGCGAGCCGCCGGCGCGCGCGCTTCCTTGCCTGGCCGAATCCCGCGATGATGCGACGGTGCGGGTACTGCTCGTCCACCTCCCGGTCGGCTTCGAAGAGGCCTACCCGCTCGCGCTCGCGGCGCTCGTGCCGGGGCTCGTCGCGACGGGGGCGTCGGTCGAGGGCCTCGACGTCGGCCGGGTCGGCCTGCGCGCACTCCAGGGGCGGCTGCGGCGCGGGGACGTCGACCTGGTCGGGCTCTCGGTCTGGTCGCCGGGGGCGGACGCCGGGCGACGCGTCATCGCGGCCATACGCGCGGCCGCACCGCGGGTCACCATCGTCGTCGGCGGGCCGCACCCCACGCTGGCGCCCGAGGACGAGCTCGGCGCCGACGTCGTCGTGCTGGGCGAGGGCGAGGCCAGCTTCCCGGCCGTGGTGCGTGCCGGCGGCGCCTGGCGAGCGGTCCCTGGCGTCTACGGGGGCCCCGGTGCAGCGCCGCTCGACCTCGCCACGCTGCCTCACCCGGACCGCACGGTCTTCGCCGTGCCGGCCTACCATCGGGAGCATCGCCCGCCCGGTCGTCGCTACACCGCCGTGGTCACGAGCCGCGGCTGCCGCCACGCGTGCCGCTATTGCTCGGCGCCCGCGCTCTGGGGTCGTCATGTGCGCTTTCGGCCCATCGAGGCGGTGCTCGACGAGTGGCGCCGCCTGCGGGTCGATCACGGCGTCGATGGCGTCCTGGTCGAGGACGACCACTTCCTCGAGGACCGCGCACGCTCGCTCGCGCTGCTCGACGCGCTCGCGCGACGGCCGCCCGGCGTGACGTTCGAGCTGCTCAACGGCGTACGGCCGGACGCGGTCGATCCGCCGCTGGTCGCCGCCCTGGCAGCCGCGGGTTGCACCCGGCTTGCCCTGGGGCTCGAAACCGCGAGCGCGAGCGGTCAGAGAGCGCTGGGCCGCCGCCTCGAGCTCGCGCACGTCACGGCCACCATCGCGGCCTGTCGTACGCACGGCCTGGGGGTCACAGGCTACTTCGTGCTCGGTTTGCCCGAAGAGACGGCGGCCGACCGCCTCGCGACCTTCCGCCTCGCGACGGACCTGAAGCTCGACATGGCGCACTTCTCCCAGCTCTCGGCCTGGCCAGGCGCGCAGCTCTCGGGCGCGCCCATCGCGGTCGATCCGCGCCTGCGAGCCGCCGCGTATGCCGGCTACTACCTGCACCCGGGCCGCGCGCTCCGAGTCGCGCGAAAGCTCGAGGTCCGCCCGCACGAGCTTCCCGAGATGGGCCACCGCCTCTGGAGCTGGATGACGCGCCCGCTGGAGTCGCGCCGTTCGGCGGAGGACGTGCCGCTGTGAGCGGGACCGCGCTTGGGACCGACGCCGACCGCCCGACGCCGCATTGGGGCCGCGGCGCGCTGGTGCTCGCGGTCACCGTGGGGCTGCTCGCGTTCGTCGTCTCACGCGTCGACCTCGCTGGAGTACGCTCCGCCCTCGCCGGAGCGGATCCCGTGGCGCTGTTTGCAACCGCGGCCTTCTCCCTGCTCGCCTATGCGCTCCTGCCGTCGCTGCGTTGGCAGCGCACGCTGCTGGCGCTTGGCCACCGCGTCCCGTTCGGCACCCTGGTCTTCGCCCGCTTCGGCAGCCAGCCGCTCAAGCTGGCCATCCCGATGAAGGGCGGCGAGGCCTTCCGCGCGCTGTGGCTCTCGCGCCGCACGCCGGTCCCGCTCGGCGATGCGGCAGCGACCATCGTCTTCGACATGTTCCTCGTGGGCGTCGCACAGCTGCTCTATCTGGTCATGGGACTCTCCCTCGCGCGCTCGCAGCTTGCAACGGCGCTCCTCCCCTCGGTCGCGGTGCTGGGCGTCGTGCTCGCGCTGGGCTCGTCGTTCGTCCAGCGCCTGGGGCTTCGGCTCGCGACCCGCGTCTCCGGCCGGGCCGGTCGCGCGCTGGAGCAGCTCGCGCGGGGCTTCTTGGACCTCCCGCTCTCGACGAAGACCGGCCTGCTCGGCCTGAGCCTGCTCGTCGAGCTCACCGAGATCCTCGCGATGGTGCTCTGCCTGCGCACCCTCGGCGTCCCGGTCCCGACCTGGGCGGTCTTTGCGGCCATGCCGGTCGTCATGGGCATTACGCTGCTGCCGGTCACGATCTCGGGCCTCGGCACACGCGAGCTGGCCATCCTCACGCTGCTCGGCTCCTTCGCCCCGCCCGAAGCGCTGCTGGCGACCGCGCTCCTCTTCACGACGCTCGAGTTCCTGCTCCCGGCGCTGGCTGGGACCCTGGTCCTGCCGGCCTTTCTCGCGGGCCTCCCGTCGGGCGCGCCGGCGCGACCCGTGCCAGTTGTATTTCGCGTGCTCCGCGACCAGTGGCCGTATTGGCTCCTGCCGCTCGTCGTGCTGGTCGTGGCGCTGGTCGCCTTCGTGCTTGGGACGACCCCCGAGGGGCCGATGCCGTTCGTCTACGGACCTTGACACCGCCTGGCCTCGCCCTACCTTGCCGCCCCATGGCTTCCGACCCCGAGGTGCTGGCTCGATTGACGCTGCTCGTCGCCGCGGGCGGCGATCCACGGCTCGTGTGCCCCGCGGTCATCGAGGCCAAAGGCGGCGTCGCTGCGCTCGAGTCGACCAGCCTCCGCGCGCGCCTTCGAGAGGGGACGCGTCAACCGCAGACCGTCAAGGAAGCGGAGCGGCAGCTCGCCCAGGCCGCCGAGCACGGCGTGCGCTGGTGGGTGCCGGACGGTAGCCGCAACGTCGCCGACGCCGCGCTCCTGAGTCTCCGTGGGCAGCTCCCGGGCGGGCCCATGGTGGCCATTGTCGGCTCGCGCGAGGCGGACCCCTATGGCCTTCTCGTCGCCGAGTCGCTCGGCCGGGCGCTCGCCGAGGCCGGCGTCGGCGTCGTGTCGGGCGCAGCGCGCGGCATCGACGAGGCGGCCATGCGCGGGGCGCTCGCTGCGGGCGGGCGGGTCGTCGCGGTGCTCGGCACCGGCCTGCTCGGCGAACGCGACCCGGGCAAGCGCGCGTTCCTCGACGCCATCGCCGACCGGGGAGCGGTCGTCTCGGAGTACCTGCTCGACGCGCACGGCGCCACGTGGACCGTCCCGCCGCGCAACCGCATCATCGCGGCGCTCGGCGTGGCCACGGTCGTCGTTCAGGCGGCCAAGAGGTCCGGCTCACTGATCACGGCCGAGCACGCCACCAAGCTTGGCCGCCCGGTCTTTGCCGTGCCCGGGGACGTGCTCTACCCGTTGTCCTCGGGCACGAACGCCCTGCTCGGAGCAGGCAAGGCCCGCGTGTTCACGCACCCGCGGGACCTCCTGGACGTCCTGGGGCTCAAAGTGCTGTCGTCGGCCGCCTGGCCAAGCGGCAGCCGCGGCGTCCCACCCATGTTGGCTCCGCGTGGCACGGGCTCGGCCGATCTCGGAGCCGCGAGCGGCGTGCTGGACGCCCTCCGGAGCGGCGCCCTCGCGTTCGACGCGCTGCTCTCGCGCGTCCCGCTCGAGGTCGGGGCGCTCTCGGAGGTGCTCTTCGATCTCGAGCTCAAGGGCCAGGTCACCCGCACGGGCGCCGACTGCTACGTGCTCACGCAGGCCGCGGCATGACGCAGGCGCCGGTCACCGTCATCGGCGGCGGGCTCGCGGGCTGCGAGATCTCCTGGCAGCTCGCCCGAGCCGGCATCCCCGTCACGCTGCACGAGATGCGTCCCACGCGCTCGACGGAGGCCCACCTCACCGACCGGCTCGCCGAGCTCGTCTGTTCCAACTCGTTTCGCTCGGACAACCCACACAACGCCATTGGGCTCCTGCACGAGGAGCTGCGCGCGCTCCACAGCCTCGTGCTCGCCGTGGGAGACAAGCATCGCGTGCCGGCCGGGGACGCGCTGGCCGTGGACCGGGACGCGTTCGCCACGGAGATGACGACGCTCATCTCGAACCACCCGGCCATCACCGTCCGTCGCGACGAGGTCACGCAGCTCCCGGAAACGGGGGACGTCGTCATCGCCACCGGGCCGCTCACGAGCCCGTCGCTCACCGCCGAGCTCCAGCGCTGGCTCGGGCAGGAGCATCTCGCGTTCTATGACGCGATCGCACCCATCGTGGACGCCGACACACTCGACCTCGGGGTCATCTTCGCGGAGAGCCGCTGGGGCAAGGGCGACGGCGCCGACTACCTCAACTGCCCCATGGACAAGCCGCAGTACGAGGCCTTCGTCGACGCGTTGCTCGGGGCCGAGAAGGTCGCGCCCAAGGACTTCGAGAAGGACGTCCACTATTTCCCGGGATGCCTGCCCATCGAGGTCATGGCCGAACAGGGCCGCGAGACGCTCCGCTTTGGGCCCATGAAGCCCATCGGTCTCACGGATCCGCGCACCGGACGGCGTCCCTGGGCGGTGGTGCAGCTGCGCAAGGAGAACCGCGCGGGCACGGCCTACAACCTCGTCGGCTTTCAGACCCGCATGAAGTACCCCGAGCAGCTCCGGGTCCTCCGAACGATCCCTGGCCTCGAGCAGGTCGCATTCTTCCGGTTTGGCTCCGTGCATCGCAACAGCTTCATCGACAGCCCGCGACTGTTGGACGCCGCGCTGCGCCTGCGCACGGAGCCGCGCCTGCGGTTTGCCGGCCAGCTCACCGGCGTCGAAGGGTACGTGGAGTCCACGGCGTGTGGCCTGTTCGTCGCGCTGGCGCTCATCGCCGAACGACGGGGCCTCGCGCTCGACGGCCCCCCCCCCGAGACGGCCTTGGGCGCGATGATGGGCCATCTACGGGAGAGCTATACTGGGCGATTTCAGCCCCAGAACGTGAACTTCGGCCTGTTTCCAGCCGTCGAGCTGCGCGGCAAAAAGGACGACCGCAAGGCCGCCTACGTCGCCCGAGCGCGCGTCGCCTTCGAAGAGTGGCGCACCAGCTGGATGGAGCGGCTAGTTTAGCTTCGCGGTACCGGCCAAAAACGCGCCGGTGAGCCACTCGAAGCCATCGAGGACGGCAGCGGAGTCGTAGATCGCGTCTGCCGCATCGTGGATGTGGAACGTGAGCGTGAACGTCTCACCCGGAGCGATCGGCCAGCGGGTGATGAGCCAGCCCGTGCTGCTACCGCCATTGCCCTGACCGCCGGGGCCTCCACCACCCGCGCCACACTGGAAGCCTGTCCCCGAGATGTCGGTCACGGGTCCGGAGCACGGCTCCTCGAAGCCGGAGTTCACGCCGATGTAGCAGAGCGGCGGGGCGTTGGGCACGACGACCTCGTTGGCGCTGCCGAGGCACGGCCCAAGGTTGATGATCTTGGCCTGCCCGCTCGTCGTCACCGGTGCCTTGAGCACGGCGTAGAAGCGGTCCGTATACGTCTGGCCGATGTACTCTTCCCACTCGACCGACAGGAACACCGAGCGAAACGCAAAGCCGGTCGCCCCCGCGGGTGCCGTGAGCGTGACCGTGAGCTCCACCTCGTCGTGGATCGACTGATTGCTCGTCGGCACGTGCGGGTCGGCGGCTTGCTGCCCGCCCGGCAGGTCGACGCTGTGTTCGGGGCCTACGGCCGACCCCGTCGAGATGACGGCGAGCGAGGTGCCCTTCTTGGGTCCCAGCGCGTTCGTCGCCGCCCCGAGGTGCTCGACGGCCACCGCCGCGCCAGCGATGTTGCTGAACGTATGCGGCGAGCCGAGAGACTTCTCGCCGATGAGCGTCGCGTCGCAGACGTCGAGCGCGCACAGCAGCGCGTTGACGTCCGACCCGGTGCACGGTCCCGTACACGGCTGATTGAACGCGACGCACGTCCCGCCCGCCGAGCACGTGGTCCCCGCGGCGCAGGACCCACAGAGCTTGCCACAGCCGTCCTCGCCACACTGCTTGCCGTCGCAGGAGCACGCCTTGCACGAGAAGGTGGCGCTGCAGAACTGGCCGGCGACGCACTCGCCGCACGCCCCGCCGCAGCCGTCCGATCCGCAGGTCTTGCCCTCGCACTTGGGCTGGCAACAGCCGCCATTCACGCACGTCCCGCCGGGGCAGGCACCTGCTTGCGATGTGTGGACACACTGGCCGTTCCCAGTGCAGGAGTCGGCCGTACAGGGGTTCTCATCGTCGCAGTTCTTCGGTGTGCCCTTGCATTGACCCGCTTGGCAGGTGTCTCCGGTCGTGCAGCTCGTGCCGTCGTTGCACGGCTGCCCAGTGACAGGGTTGCTCTTGCAGGCGCCACCGTCTGCACAGCTGTCTTGCGTACAGGAGTTGCCGTCGAGGCAGTCGTTGTTCGAATTACAGCAGTTGGGTGCCCCGCTCGGCTTGTGGACGCAGCCGCTGGTCGGACTACAGGAGTCGGTCGTGCAGGGGCTGTTGTCGTCACATGCGTTCGGCGTCGTTCCGGCCTGGCACTTCCCTTGGGCGCACGCGTCACCGAGGGTGCACGGGTTGCCATCGCTGCACCCTCCGTCGTTCGGCGTGTTGATGCAGCCCGTCGCTGGGACGCAGGCGTCGGTCGTGCACGGGTTCTCGTCGTTGCAGCTCTTGGCGCCGTTGCCCTGGCAGGTCCCACTGAAGCAGATGTCGAACACCGTGCAGGGGTTCAGATCGTCGCAGGGACCTGCCGTGTTCTCCGCCTTGCATTCACCGGTGGCCAGGACGCAGGTGTCCTCAGTGCACGCCTTGCCGTCGTCGCAGGCCTTGGGCGTGCCGACACACCCCGCCGGTCCGCACAGGTCGCCGGTCGTGCAGGCGTTGCCGTCGTCGCACCCCGCGTTCGAGGGGACGTGCGTGCAGCCCTTGCCGGGCTCGCAGCCATCGAGGGTGCAGTCAGTCTGATCCGCGCACGGAATCGCGGGCCCGAGACCGGCGCCGTTGACGGCACAGATGGCGGCCGCCAGACCATCGCACACGATCGCGCCAGGCTGACAGACCTTGGGCTTGCACTCATGGAGCGGAGTGCAAAACTGGGCGGCTGTACAGTCGGCGTCATCGAGGCAGTCGACGCAGACGCCAACTTGCTTGTCGCAGACCTGGTTCTTCGCAGCGCAGTCCTTCGACGACGCGCAAGGCAGCGGTGCCTCCTTGCACGTCTTGGCGGGCGTACAGATCGAGCCCGCCGTGCAGTCGGTGGAAGCAAGGCACTCGACACACGCGCCCGCCGCGTCATCGCAGACCTTGCCGAGAGGGGTGCAGTCCTTGTCGCTCGTACACACGATCTTGGCGAGGCAGACGCTGTCGACGCAGGTCCCACCGTCTTTGCAGTGGGCGTCCTTCACGCACGCGACGCACGCGCCGGTGAACAAGTTGCAGGCCTGACCCGGGCAGTCGGTGTCCGCGGTGCAGCCCGTCTTCGTGTCGGCCGTGCCCAGGTCCTCGATGGCCGGCACGTCGTTCGGCGGGACCGCGTCAGGTGGCCCGAGATCCGTCGGAGACGGGGTGTCGTTGGAGGGACCGGGATCGACGCCGACGGGCACGTCGGGCCCCGCGCCGTCCGTGGGACCTGCGCCATCCGCAAGCGCTGCGCCGTCGCTGAGCGCGACCTCGGCAGACTCCGAGCCGTCCGCGGCTCCGCTAGCGTCGGTGGTCGCGTCGGTGGTCGTCAGCAACAGCCCCAGTCCGTCCTCGGTCGCCTTGCAGCCAAAGACGGCCGAGCCCGCCAACACCGCCAAGCCCACCAACATCCAGGTCAATCGCTTCATGTGCCTCCTGAGCGCGCCGTCCGCGCTCGGCACGGTAACAGTGGTCGGCTCGACGTTCCATCATCGAAAAAAGTCCTGCGTGCGCCAGTCGACCGCAGCGCGCCGCTTTGCTAGCGTCGCGCCTGCAACCGGAACTGGAGCCACCATGAGCCTGACCCTCTACTACGCACCCCGAACACGCGCGACGCGACCCCGCTGGCTCCTGGAGGAGCTGGGCGTGCCGTTCGAGCTCGTGACGCTCGATCTCGCCAAGAAGGAGCACAAGACCCCGGAGTACCTGGCGATCCACCCCCACGGCAGCGTCCCGGCGCTCCGGGACGGCGATCTCTGCCTCATCGAGTCTGGCGCCATCTGCCTCTACCTCGCCGATCGGTTTCCGCATCGCGGTCTGGCGCCGGTCGTCGAGAACATCGAACGCGGGACTTATCTTCAGTACATGATGTACGTCTATGGCACGCTCGAGCCTGCGCTCGTGCCGTATTTCCAGCACACGCGCAGCCTACCAGAGCCCAAGCGGGACCCGGAGCAGGTCGCCACGGCCAAGGCCACCATCGAGGTCGCCAAGGCGTGGCTCACGGCGCAGTTGGGCGATGGCCCGTGGCTCATGGGCATGGACTTCTCAGCGGCCGACGTCGTCGTCGGTAGCACCCTCATTTGGGCGCGCGCGATGGGCCTGCTCGAGGGCTCGACCGAGCTCTTGGCCTACTGCGATCGCCTTCGGGCCCGGCCCGCCTACCAGCGCGCAATGGCTTAGCCGTGTCGCGTCCATGGCTCGAGGTCGTCGAGCGCTTCGCGCACGCGACCGGGACACCCGCGTCGACGCTCGCGGCGCTCCACGCGTTCGGCGGCGGCGAGGCCTCCAGCGGTCCAGCCGACTTCGCCGAGCTCGAGGCCTGCATCGAGGCCACCCTCGAGCGCCAGCGGGTCCGCATCCCGGCGCTGCTCACGGGCGAGATTGACGCTGAGCAGGCGGCCATGTTCGCGCGCCGCTTCATGGCGGTCGCGTCGGTGCTCGCCGAGCAGTCCCGCGCGCTGATTGATGCGCGTGTCCTCCGCATCGGCCTCGTGCGGCGCATGGAGGAGGTGCTCGACGCGCCGGGTCCCAGAGCGCTGCGCGTGCGGGCTCTGGCAGACTTCTACTACAGCCACGCCGCGGTGCTGCATCACCAGGGACAGAGCGCGCCCGTCGCGATGAAAGACGCCGCCACACGGCTCCGATGGCGCGACGTCGCGCCGGGGATACGTCACGGCCTGCTGGTGGGGCCCGGCCCCCGCGGACCGCTGCACGTGAACGTGCTTCGTCTCCAGGACGTGCGCCTGCGGTGCGTCGCCGTGCCACGGGACGGCCGCGCCTTCGAGCGATACGTCGATGACTCGGGCGCCACGACGGCGATCTCGGGCGGCTTCTTTCTGTACTCGGAGCCCGACATCGCCCTGCCCAGCCGACGCACCGATCCGGTCGGTCTGCTCGTCGACGCCGGCCGGGTGCTGTCACCGCCTGTGTTTCACCGCTCGACCCTTCTGCAGCACGCGACGGGCGCCATCGCGATCGCACGCGTCGGCCTCGTCGGCGCGACCGTGCTGCTAGGCGGGACGCCGGTCACCATCGCTGCCGCAAACGCCCCGCCCCCCATCGAGTCGGTCACCGTGCCGACGGCGTATAACCGCGCGTATGGCCCCGTCGCGCCGAGCCACGCTGGCCACTCGGTCGCCATCGTCGGCCACACCGTCACGGCCGTCGCGGCCGGCGGCGCCGGTGCGCTGCCCATTCCGCTCGCAGGCGTCGTCCTCGCGTTGCCGCCAGAGACGCGCCCCCCCGAGCCGGGTAGCACAGTGACGTGGTCGTTGCCGCACTCGATCGACAGCGCGATCGCCGGCGGTCCGCGGCTGCTGCACGCCGGAGCGATCCTCATCGACCGCGAGGCCGAGGAGCTTCGGGGAAGCGCCCCGCCGATCACGTTCTCGCAGGACGAGACCTTCGATCAGAACCTGCTCCCCCGCATGGCGGCGGGCCTCACCGACGACGGCACGGTGCTCCTGGTGGCGGCGGACGGCCGGAGCTTCGAGCACGCGCCTGGCCTGACGCTCGCGCTCACCGGTGAGCTGATGCACGCGCTCGGCTGCACGGTGGCCATGAACCTCGACGGCGGCTCCTCCAAGCGCATGGTCGTTCAGGGCCGCGTGGTCGATCTCCCGAGCACCGAGGTGCAGACGGGCGCCAGCGACCGCGAGCTCATTCGGCCGGTATACACGGCGGTCCTGGCCTACCCGGCGTCGTCGAGGTCCTCCAGCACGAGCGCGGCGTAGGCCATCTCCTCGCGGCAGGTGACGAACCATGGCTCGCCACCGGCTTCGGGCGAGGTGTGCCGTCCGCAGTGGGTGAACGTCGTGTAGCCGGCATAGCCTTCTATCTGATGCGGGTCGTCCTCGGTGGCCATCGGCGGAGGCTCGGGACCGAACGGCCCGCGATGGAAGGGATGCAGCCAACAGACGCGCGGCTTGTAGGCCCAGGGGTGCTGGCCCTGCGCGACGGCGAGCGTCTGGAGCGCGCACTTGCCGTCCGCCTCCGTGAACACGCAACGTGTGGACTCGAAGTGGGCGGGCAGTACGGAGCCCGAAAAGGCGTGGGGACGGACGGCCGTCTTCGAGCCCCGCACGACGCCGCGCCATTGGCCTTCCGTGACGCCGTCGCCCGCGAACAGCCCCGCGAAGTGCTCTGGATGCGCGGCCACCACGGCGCGAAGCCGCTCCGGCTCGTCCGGCTCGAGATACGCGCCATCGTAGCAGCACATGGCCTGACAGACCGCGAGGTCGCAGCGCTTGAGGTGAAGGAGCTCCGGGTTCATGCGCGCTGCGTATCACGATGGACCGCGCAGGCAAGGCGCTCGGCGTGACTCGACGGCCCGGAAGGGCTAACGTGGCGCCCTCCGTCGCGGCCGAATGACTCCGCGCGGGCCTGGAGCCCAATGCACCGACGCGTCCTCCCCAACGGCCTCACCCTCCTCACGCTGCGCGAGCCCGGGGCCCCCGCGGTCGCCGTGCAGGCGTGGGTGCGCGTCGGCAGCGCGGACGAGCGCGTCGACGGCCTTCCGGACTCCGCGACGGAGCACGGCCTGGCACACGTCCACGAGCACATGCTGTTCAAGGGCACCGAGCGCCGTGGCGTGGGGCGCATCGCCTACGACGTCGAGGCGGCCGGGGGCGACATCAACGCGTACACGTCGTTCGATCAGACGGTATACCACCTCACGGTCCCGAGCCGTCACCTGGAGCTGGGCCTCGACGTCATCGCCGACGCCGTGCAGAATTCAGCCTTCGACCCGACCGAGCTCGAGCGCGAGCTGGAGGTGATCGTCGAGGAGATCAAGCGCGCCGAGGACGCCCCAGGCCGCGTCGCGTCTCAGCTGCTCTTCCGCTCGGCCTACACGCGGCACCCCTACGGCCGCCCCGTCATCGGTACGGTCGCCTCGGTGCGATCGTTCACGCGCGAGCACATCGTCACGTTCTATCGCCGCTGGTACACCGGGCGGAACCTCGTCGTCGTCGCCGTTGGTGACCTGGACGAGCACGACGCGGCGGAGCGTATCGCCGCGCTGTTTTCGTCCCTCCCCGCCGGCGAGGTCGCACCAGCCCGCGCAGCGGAGCCCGTGCCGATCGGCGCGCGCTTCATCTCGGAGCGCTCGCGCTTCGAGCAGAGCTTCCTGCACCTGGCGGTGCCGATCCCGGGCGTGCGCCACGAGGACGTCGCCGCGCTCGACGTGCTCGCGATGGTGCTCGGCCAGGGCGAGTCGAGCCGACTCGTCCAGTCGCTCAAGCGCGATCGGCACCTGGCGAGCGACATCGGCGCCTACGCCTACACGCCGCTCGACCCGGGCACGTTCATGATCTCGGCGACGCCGGAGCCCGGCCGCAGCGACGCGGTGCTCGAGGGCAGCCTCGAAGCCATGGTGCGCATCGCCCGAGAGGCCCCGTCTCGCGCCGAGGTCGAGAGGGCCCGCACCATCATCGAGAGCCAGAAGCTCTACGAGCGCGAGACCGTGCAAGGCCTGGCGCGCAAGCTCGGGTTCTACGAGACCATCGGCGGCGGGCTCGACGAGGCGGACGCCTACTACCGCCGCATCGCCGAGGTGGAGCCCGAGGACATCCGCGGGGTGGCCGAACGCTATTTCGTGGGCAGCCGCGTCGTCGTGACGGAACTTGCCGCCAAGACCGAGCAGAGCGCGCTGACGGAGTCCGGCGTACTGGACCTCGTCGAGCGCGTGTTCGGCCGCAGCCAGCCTCCCACGGCACCGCCGCGACGCAAGACCGCGGTCATCCAGACGGCCACGCTCGCGACGGGCGAGCGGCTGCTCGTCGTCCGCGATCGGTCGCTGGCCGTCCTGTCCTTTCGCGCGGTCACCCTCGGGGGGCTCGCCGTCGAGCCACCGGCGCAGAGCGGGCTCTCGCGCCTCTACGCGCAGACGGTCACGCGAGGCACGGCGCGCCACTCGGCGGCGGAGATCGCGTCGCTGGTCGAGAGCATGGCCGGTCAACTCGAGGTCTCGAGCGGCCGGGTCAGCGTCGGGCTGCGCGTGGACGTCCCCTCGCGCCACCTCGTCCGGGCGCTCGAGCTCGGGCTCGACGTCCTCACCGCGCCTGCCTTCCCCCTCGCCGAGTGCGAGCGCGAGCAGGCGCTTCAGCTCGAGGAGATCCGCGTGCAGGCCGATCGGCCCGCGGCGCGAACGATGCGCGCCCTGAACGCGCTGCTGTACCCCAATCACCCGTACGGTCGCCCGGTGCTCGGCACCACCGAGACCGTCGGGACGCTCGACACCGAGGCCCTACGCACGCTCCATCGGGCGCTGCTGGGCGGTGGCGGGCGCATCTTCGCCGCGGTGGGCGACATCGAGGCCGACGAGCTCCAGGCGCTGCTCGACGATCGGCTCGGCGCGCTGGCCACGACCATCCCACGGCCGCAGCTCCCGCCGATCCCGCCGCTCACCGACCTGCGTGAGCGCATCCTCGCAGGTACGGGCGCTCAAGCGCACGTCGCGCTCGGCTTCCACGGCGTGACGTACACGAGCCCAGATAAGGCGGCGCTCGACGTGCTGCTCACCGTCCTATCCGGCCAGGGCGGACGCCTCTTCCTCGAGCTGCGCGATCGGCAGAGCCTCTGCTACTCGGTCTCCGCGTCCTCCTTCGAGGGACCAGACGCGGGCTACGTCTACGCGTACATGGGGACGAGCGCCGACAAGATCTCGGCGGCGCTTTCGGGCATCGAGACGGAGCTCCGCCGCATCCGCGAAGAGCACGTGACGGAGGCGGAGCTCGATCGCGCGCGGCAGCACCTGGCGGGCGCCTACGAGCTCTCACTGCAGCGGCGAGCCGCCCGGACGGCGGTCCTGGCGTACGACGCGCTCTACGGACTCGCCGAGCCGGATCTGGGCGCTTACGCGCGCGACATCCTGGCGGTCACGAGCGACGACGTGTTGCGCGTAGCCCGCGCCGTGCTCGATCTCGGGCGCTCGGTCCGCGTCGTGCTGGACCCGTCCACGGGAGGCGAAGCGTGAACCTGGTTCGTCGCATCGGGGTCCTCACCGGCGGCGGCGATTGTCCGGGGCTCAACGCGGTGATTCGCGCCGTCGTGCGCGCAGCGACCGCAGGACCGCGATCGGTCGAGGTCGTCGGCATCGAGGACGGCTTCGATGGACTCGTCGGTGACGACTCGGCCCCGCGCGTGCGCCCGCTCACGGCTGCCGGCTGTCGCGGGATCCTGTCGCGGGGCGGCACCATCCTCGGCTCCACGAACCGGGGCAACCCGTTTGCGTACCCCGTTCGCCAGCCGGACGGCGCCATCGTCACGATGGACGTCAGTGACCGGTGCCTCGCGCGCATCGCGGCGCTCGGCCTGGATGCGCTCATCGTCATCGGCGGCGACGGCACGCTCGCCATCGCGCACGACCTGGCCCTACGCGGCGCGAACGTCGTCGGTGTTCCGAAGACCATCGACAACGACCTGTCGGCCACCGACGTGACCTTCGGCTTCGATACGGCCGTACACGTCGCGGTCGAGGCCCTCGATCGGCTCAAGACCACGGCGGAGAGCCACGACCGCATGATGGTCATGGAGGTCATGGGCCGCTACGCGGGTTGGATCGCGCTGCACGCGGGCCTCGCGGGTGGAGCGCACGCCATCTTGATTCCGGAGCTTCCCTACGAGCTCGGGACGCTCGCCGCTCACCTCCAACGGCGCGCGGCGTCCGGCGCAAACCACCACCTGGTCGTCGTGGCCGAGGGCGCGCGGCCTCAGGAGGGCGAGCTGAGCTTTGCGTCCGACATCCAGGCGAGCCCCGGTGCACTCCGTCGGCTGGGGGGCGCGGCGGCGACGGTCGCCAAAGGACTGGAGCCGCTCGGCATCGAGACGCGCACGCTCGTCCTCGGCCACCTCCAGCGCGGCGGGACGCCCACGCAACGCGATCGGTTGCTCGCGACCGCCTTTGGCGCACGCGCGATGGAGCTCGTCTGGGCCCAGTCGTTCGATCGCATGGTCTGCCTGCGCGGCACGACCTTCGGCGACGTCCCGCTGGCGGACGCGGTGGGCCAGCAGAAGCTCGTGGAGCCCAACGGTGAGCTCATTCGGATGGCGCGCTCCATCGGCATCGGCTTTGGGGCGTAGCGCGAGGGAGATGTGCTAGGCTCCGCGGCCATGAGTCGGTTCCTGTTCCTCGCTCTTGTCCTGGGTGCCGTCAGCGCGGCGGCCGCGCCTCCAAAGCAGACGACCCCCAAGACGGCCGTCGTCACCATCAAGACCCGCGACGGGATGTCGCTCAAGGCCGACTGGACGCCACCCACGGCGCCGAAGCGCGGCGTCATCATCGGACTGCACATGGTGGAGACGGGGCGGATGGCGTTTCAGCCGCTGCTCGAGTTCGCCGCGGTCGAGGGCCTGGGCGTCCTGGCCCTGGACCTGCGCGGCCACGGCGAGAGCCGGACCCAGAAGGGCAAGGACCTGCTGGAGGCCGTTCAGCGTCGCGACCCCGCTCTGTTTACGGCCATGCCACAGGACGTCGAGGCCGCGCTCAAGTTCGTGAAGAGCAAGGGCTTCGCGTCCGACAAGGTGGTCCTCATCGGCGGCGAGCTCGGCGCCCAGCTCGCCCTGACCTACGCAGCGACCGATCCCAAGCTCCGCGCAGCGGTCCTGCTCACGCCGGAGAAGGAGGCCTTCGGCCTCGGCGCGATGGGCCCAGCGCGTCAGTGGGGGGACCGGCCCCTGCTCATCGTCACCGCCAAAGACCACGAGGCGCTCGGCCCCAAGCAGGTCTACGAAGCGCTCGATGCCAAGACCAAGCGACGCGCGGTGCTGCTGACCGTGCCGCAGGAGGGGATGAAGGGCACGCGTCTGTTCGGGGTCGTTCCCAACCTGCCGCGCCGCCTCGTGGAGTGGGCCGCGATCCAGCTCGGCCGTGACGCCCACGCGTCGAAGCCGATGCCCAAGGTCAAGGCCGCCGTGCCAGTACCCGCCAAGAAGCCCTGAGATACGCCGTCAAGAGCGGCAGACGCCGATTCCACTGGCGGTATCGGTGATCGACGTCGTGTCCGGGCAGCGGAGCGCGCACCCGAGCTCGCCCGGATCTCCGACCAGGCAGTAGCGTCTACACAGGTAATTGACGCACGTGAGACCCGCATGGCAGTCGTTCTGGAAACCGCACGTCTGGCCGTCGTTGCCCGTCCCCGCCCAGGCGCAGGTCGCGTCGGCTTGGCGGGTCCCGTAGCAGCCCTTTCCGGGACCGCAGTCTTGGCGACCGACGTCACAGCCCGCGGACGCCCGCGTCCGGAAGCTCCAGACGCGATGAAACGGGGCGCCATTGCGCGTGCCGATGAGCTCGACCTCATAGGACGTGTCGGGCAGCAGCGGGGCGCTCGCGTACAGCGCCACCGACGACTCGCCCTTCAGGTGCGGGTCCGTCTCGGACGAGAGGTAGACGATATCCAGGGCCGCGCTCGTGCCCGCGACGCGAAGGCGGCGCTCGTCGAACTGAATCGTCGTCCCGGAGGGGAAGGTCAGGCTCACCACGGGCCCCGATGGAAAGCCGTTGGCGGGCGCGGGCGGCACGGGGGTCTCCAGACCGTCCCAGCTCACCGGAACGTCGCGAGCGCCATCGTGAGGCCACGCGACACCCTCGATGGCCGCGGCCTCCTGCCCGTCGCCGGCGCCGATGTCGACCACGTTGACCGTCATGCCGTTGCCCGCGCGAGTCGCATAGCCGAGGTGACGCGCGGCGGGGTGGATGAGCGGGATACGGTGATAGATCGTCTCGATCCAGTGGGTGACGGCCGCTGCGGGCGTTGCCTGAAACGCGATGACCTCGCGAAACGGCTTGCCCTGATAGCCCGACTTGACCATGCGGTCCCAGAAGTTCTTTGCGAGGAAGTTCGCGTTGCCTTCGACCTCGACGTGCACCGACAGCGTCGGATCGTCATACAGCGGGGCGTGCTCCACGAGGAACGCCGCGTGCGTCTTCGCCGCCACGTTCAGCGGTGCGAGCTGGGTGAGCGGACCGAGCCCCGCGCGCGCTCGGTAGTGGTTGACCCAGTACAGCGCCTCGCGCTGATCGCCGGTGGCGTCGGCCGGCGCCTCGCCCGAGATCTCCGGGGTCACCGCGGGCAGCGGCAGCACGGGCATCCGGGTCTCCGCTGACACGTCCGCGACGAGGCGATCGTAGACGCCTTCGTGGTACGGAGCGCAGCCCGCGACCAGTCCGGCGGCACACAGCAAGGCACAGGAGGAGCGGCTCATGGCGAGTTCATCGGGACGCCGCGGGCGCAATTAAGGCTGAACCCTCGCCGGGTCTGCGGCGTTTCGCTCACATGGGCAGATCCTTCGCCCGGCTCGCGCGTTTCCAGGTCCCATCGCCGGGAGGTGTCCCCGCTCGGCGAGCTCGTCTCCGGCACACTGGCAAAGAGGAGTGACCCATGCGCTGGCCCTGGTCCACCGAGTCGAAGAAGGAGCGCCGCTTCAAAGAGCAGCTCCTGCCCCACGCGACCGCTCTCTATCACTTCGCGCTCCGCCTCTCCCACGACCCGACCGAGGCGGAGGACCTCGTCCAAGACACGCTCCTGCGCGCGTTCGACGCGCTCGACCGCGTGCCCGAGGGCAGCCACTACAAGGGCTGGCTCTTCACCATCTTGCGCAACGGCTTCATCAGCCGGCTCCGGCGCGACCGACGCCTCGAACTCACCGACGACATGAGCGACCGGCCGTGCGGGCGGCCCGACGTGCACACGCGCATCGAGGCGGGCCACGGCGCGCGCCAGGGGGACCGCTTCGACGACATCGTGCTGAGCGCGCTGGCCACGCTCCCGGAGGTGCAGCGAACGGCGGTACTGCTGTGCGATGTCGAGGATATGGCGTACGAGGACATCGCCAAGGTCTTGGGCTGTCCTATCGGGACGGTCCGTTCACGCATCTTTCACGGCCGGCGCGCGCTGCGTCAGGCCCTCGGCGACTACGCGGTCGCCAATGGTGCCGTTCGCGAGAGCACCCGGTCCGAAGCGCGGAGCGCCGACGAGCGCCCGCCGAGCTCGATGAGGGAAGGTCATGGAACTGAACGACCAGCTCTTATGTCGAAGGGTTGACCTGCTGCGTGCGCGCGGCCTCCCCGTGGAGGCCTTCGAGCGCCCGATGCTGCGTCACGTCGAGTCCTGCAAGCGCTGCCAAGGCGCCGTCGCGCTCGATCAGGCGGTGAGCGAGGCGCTCTGCCGTTCGGCGCACGCGCTCGCGTTCCCCCCGGGTCTGCGCATGCGCGTGCTGTCGCGCGTCCGCGACCAAAGCCGCGCGAGCGGACGGTCCGTGTCGGCCAGCGTATTGGCGAGCGTCGCGGTGGCCGTGGTCGCGGGGATCGCCTTGATTGCCGCTGGGCTCGCGCACACGGCGCAGTCGACCGAGCCGACGGTCACCGAAGGCCCGACCCGCCTCGAGGGCGAGCCCTTCAGCGGCGCCTATGATCTCGTCGCGCGTCACGCCCCAATCCTCGTCCGCGGGGCGACCGGCGTGCTCCCCGAGGGCGCGCTCGTGACCGCGCAACGGCTGCCGGTGGCGTTGGCCGAGCGTGTCGGCCGCGACGCGCTGCGCCCGACGGTCGGCGAGGCGTCGCTGTACGTGCTCGACCAGTCCCGGCTCGACGTGGATCCCTTGGTCCTGGCGCGGCTCCAGTCCGACGGCCGCTGGGACGCCACGGTCACCATCGAGGCTCAAGCGCTGCGCATGACGCTCGCCTCGCGCGAAGGCAAGCTCTGGGTCGTCGTCAGTGACGGCCCCACGGAGTCGCTCGTCGCAAGCTGGTAGACCGCACGGCAGGCGTGCGTTACCGTGGCGCACTATGACGATCCTCGACCGCATTGGCACCATCGACGACTTCTGGACGCGCGAGTTCGCCTTCTACGTCAACGAGCATCGCCACCCCGGGAACCGGGCCACGCACATGATCGGCATCCCGATCCTGGTGGGCACCGCCGTGGTCGGCCTCCTCACCTGGAACCCCTGGCTCATCGTAGGCGGCCAGGTCGTCGGCTGGGCGTTTCAGCTCGTCGGACACCGCATCGAGGGCAACAAGCCGGCGCTGCTGAAGCGACCCATTTCGTTCCTCATGGGCCCGGTCATGGTCACGGTCGAAATCCTGGAGACCTTCGGTGCCCGCTTTGCCTTCGCCGAGGAGGCGCGCGCGCTCGTCTTCGGGGCACCCGCGACGCGGTAGGCCCTACGGCACACAGCCGTGCAGGATGTGCAGGTCGTCGAAGCGATGGTAGTTCGTGTAATATCCGGTACTTCCTGAGAAGAAGATGTAGCCGCCGCGGAACTCGAGCTGCGGAAAATCACCGTCAATCGTGACCTTGCCGTCGATCCGGACGGTGAGGTGCGTGGCGTGGATGGTGATGTCGACCGAGCGCCAGGCCAGATCCTCGAGCTCGGGCACCGAGATGAAGCCCACGGACTTTCCGGGGTCACCGTCGAGCGTGACCTCGACGTGGTCGTCGGAGGTCGGGTCCGTGTGGAACTCACTGTTGCCGTTGAACTGGTTGTACCAGGTGTCGATCTCCACGGTGAAGGCGTGGCCGGTGAACGCACCGTACTTACCGCCTACGCCGTAGCCCAGACCGCCGCCGCCCGTGGCCACCGCCAAGAGCGCGGTGAGCTCGGAGAGCTTGGAGGCCTCGAGGATGGTCATGGCCATCCCGTCCGCGCCGGGATCGGAGCCCCCGCCGGTCGCGATCTGGAAGTGAATGGACACGTCGCCGGACTGAACGTAGTCGAGCGCATTGTAGATGGCGCCCTGGCGGCTCTTCTGCGGGTACGTCATCTCGATCCAGCCTCCCGGGTCCCAGGCGGCGTCTTGCGTCGTAACCCAGAGCAGCGGATCGAGCGCTGCGTTGAAGTCGGCCTTCACCTCGTGCTTGCAGACGGTCACGGTACTCGTGGCGGCCCCGCCCGTGCACGCGCCGTTGGCGTCGACGACCTGGGCCACGAGCACCCGCTTGCCGGCCGGGATCGCGTTGGTGTCGAGGCTGGTCGTCCCATCGACCTTCACCACGGAGACTCCGAGCGCGGGGCCATCCTGCACGGTCCACGCGACGGAGAGGCCCGCGACGGCGACGCTCGTGACCATGGCCGTGAGCGTGATGGGGCCCCCGAGCGCGAAGAACGCGTCGGTCGACGGTCCCGTGATGCTCACGGTCGCGGCGCACGTGGGCGGTGGTGGACCGGAGTCGACCGCCGGGACGTCCGGAGCGTCGAGGACCTCGGAAACCTCCGCCGCGTCGATCGGCGAGAGGTCCAGGGTCGCCACGTCTGCCGGCGGCGGGCTGGCGTCGGCGTTGACGTCAGGGGGGGCCAGGTCGGCCACGGCGTCGGCGCTATCGAGGGCCGGAGTCGCGTCCGCCGGCGTGATGATCTCGACGACCTCCGCCGTATCCGGCGCCAGGTCGCTCGGCGTGAAAACATCCAGAGCCGCCGGGGTATCGGCGATCGCGGTCAGGTCCGCGGCAGGCGTGGCGGAGCCCGGAGCGCTGGCGCATGCGGTCAGAAAAAGAGAGACAGCGACCCCGAGCGGTGCAGACGCGCGCATGACGACCTCCTGTGGGGCGAGCCTAAGCGGACGGCCGCGGCGCGCAAGCCGCAAGCGCTACAGGGCGGTGCAGACCTTGAACGACGTCCCGCTGATCTGATTGGTGCAGCCGGTCCAGCCCGCGTCGACCTGCTGGCAGGCCTCGGGGCTCGAGCACTGCAGCACCATGTGCCGCTTGGTCTGATTGGGCGAGGGTGGGTAGATGCAGGTGAACTTGGCCTTCTGCTCGGCCGTCAAGATAGAGGCCTTGTCGTTGGCACAGTCACAGCCGCGCGAGCAAAAGCCGAATTGCTTGTTGGTCACGCTGGCGGCGTCCGTGGCCAGGACGCACACGTTGGTCTCGCAGTCGGCGCCCGAAGCGCAGGACTGTCCGATCGCCTTCTTCCCCGGGTTGACGGAGTTCGCGAGCGAGAAGCCGCAGCTCGTGGACGGGCCCAGCGGATCGCTGCTGCTGGTGCCAGTGAACGCCTCGCAGCCGCCGGCGAGCGCCCCGAGGCCAATCAACATCACGGCACCACTGAAGAAACTCCGCATCCTGGACCTCCCGCGGCGTCGGGCCGCTGCTTCGACTCGGTACGTTGTCAGAGGCGCGGTCGGGTCGCAACCTCTGGGCCCGAACGCACGCGCCGACCTTTGACGGACTTCCAGCGTCTCAGATTCGCACCGGGCCGTCGATTCCTGGAGCGCGAGCCGTCCAACGGAAATCCTTTGCGTTTTCAGGCACGTTCACCGTACCCTGATCGCCATGGGACGGGCCAACCTGAGCGCGCTGTGGGCGATGATGGTGATCTGGGGGTGCGCCGGGTGCACGAGCGGACCCTCGGCGGCGGGCGGGAGCGGCAAGGACGCTCTCGGCGAAGGGGTCGGCAAGAGCGACTTGCCGTCACTGCTGCCGGACACGGGCAAGGCCGACGCGGGCAAGCCGACCGACACGAGCCTGGACCTGGGCACGCCGGGGCCGGGCGCCGGCGACGTGCCGGACGCGGGCGCCGATCTCGGCACGGAGGTGCCTCCCGTCTTTGAGAAGTGCACGTCGAGCGAGGACTGCGACAGCGGCTTCTGCATCGACGGCCCGGACGGCGACAAGGTCTGTTCGGTCCTGTGCGTGGAGAAGTGCCCCGACGGGTGGCAGTGCTCGCAGGTCCAGACCACGTCGACGGACACGATCTTCATCTGCCTGCCCCGCTGGCGCGGGCTGTGCCGACCCTGCCTCAGCGCCGGTGACTGCCCGACCAAGGGCTCGACCTGCCACGCCATGGGGGACGCGGGGCACTTCTGCGCCACGCCGTGCAAGGTCGCGGCGGACTGCCCGCCCGACTATGCCTGCGATGGCACGGTCTGCACGCGGCTCGAGAGCAAGGGCGAGTGCCCCTGCGACGTGGAGGGCAAGCAGCTCGGCTCCGCCACCCACTGCGCGACGACCAACGCTGCCGGCCAGTGCAAGGGCAAGCGTGGTTGCGGCAAGGACGGCCTCTCCGCCTGCGATGCCAAGGTGCCGGTGGCGGAGCTCTGCAACGGCATGGACGACGACTGCGACGGCAGCAATGACGAGGACACGGTCGGCAAGCCGTGCGAGGTGAAAAACGACCACGGCGCGTGTCCCGGAACGTCCACGTGCGACGGCGCGACCGCCGGCTGCAAGGGCCAGGAGCCCGAGGCCGAGCTGTGTGATGGCAAGGATCAGAACTGTGACGGCAAGGCCGACGAGAGCTTCGACGACACCGATCAGGACAGCACGGCGGACTGCGTCGACGAGGACGACGACAACGACACCATCCTGGACGTGCCCGACAACTGCCCTGTGCAGGCCAACACGGGCCAGGAGGACCACGACCTCGACGGCAAGGGCGACGTGTGCGACCCCGATGACGATGCGGACACCATCGGCGACGAGAAAGACAACTGCCCGCTGGTGCAGAACACCTCGCAGGACGACCTCGACCTCGACGGCCAGGGCGACGCGTGCGATTCGGACAAGGACGGCGACGGCGTCGACAACGACAAGGACAACTGCCCCATCGACGCCAACGCCGATCAGGCGGATCTCGACCAGAACGGGATCGGCGACGAGTGCAGCGGCGACAAAGACGGCGACGGCGTGCCCGACGCCGGGGATAACTGTCCCAAAGTGAAGAACGCCGATCAGCTCGACTCCGACCAGGACGGGGTCGGCAACGTGTGCGACGACGACGACGACGGGGATCTGGATCCGGACGTGGTCGACTGCGCGCCGCTGGATGCGACCGCGAGCCACACCGCAGCGGAGCTGTGCAACGTCAAAGACGACGACTGCGATGGGCAGACCGATGAGGTCGACGCGAAGGGCTGCGCGGTGTTTTACCTGGACGCAGACAAAGATACGTTCGGGCAGAGCAAGCTCTCGCAGTGCCTCTGTGTGCCGTCGGGGGACTACACGGCCATCCAGAGCGGCGACTGCAACGACGGGAGCACGGCCAGCAACCCGCTGGCGCCCGAGGTCTGCGACGGCATCGACAACGACTGCGACACCACGGCAGATGAGCTCGGCGCGTTGGGCTGCACGGTCTATTACACCGACCAGGACAAGGACACCTTCGGTCTGCCGGGGAGCGAGCTCTGCCAGTGTACGCCCACGGTCGATCACCCGACGGCCAAGGGCGGCGACTGTGACGACCTCGTGATCACGACCAACCCCGGGGGCACCGAGACCTGCGGCGGCAAGGACGAGAACTGCAACATGGAGGTCGACGAGGAGGGCGCGCTCTTCTGCAAGACGTTCTTCCGTGACGTCGATGGCGACACGTGGGGCGTCCAGGGGCTCACGAAGTGCCTGTGCCTGCCGTCCTCGCCCTACTCGGCGACGCAGACGGGCGACTGCGACGACTCCACCTCCACGACGAGCCCCGTGGCCGCGGAGCTCTGCGACGGCGCCGACAACAACTGCAACACCCTCGTGGATGAAGGCTCACCCACAAATTGTACATTGTTTTTCGTCGACAACGACGGCGACGGCTTCGGGGCCAATGGCGGAGCTTCGGTGTGCAAGTGCCAAGCGATCGCACCATTCTCCGCCGTGGTGCAAGGCGACTGCAACGACGGCACGGGCTCCATCAGCCCTGTGGCGCCCGAGATCTGCAACGGCAAGGACGACAACTGTAACACCACAGCCGACGAGGGCATGCCGGACACCGACGGCGATGGCACCAAGGACTGCCTCGACTCCGACGATGACAACGACGGCACGCCGGACGCCCAGGACTGCCAGCCGCTCAACTCGGCGATCCCATCGTGCCTCAACAAGGACTGCGGGGACGACGGCTGCGGCAAGTCCTGCGGGAGCTGCCCTGGGGACTTCTGCCAATCGGCCACGCCCGCGTGCATGGCGTTGGGGCGCTGCCAGTCGATCGTGAACCCGGACCTTCCGTCCAGCACGCAGAACCGGTGCACCCCGTGCGGCAACATCGACTACAAGGGCGTGTGCTGGGGCAGCCATACCGTCGTCTGGTGCGAGGCCGGAGCGCTCACGTCGCTGACGTGCTCGATCGATAGCTGGGGCTACCAAGGCGTGTGCCTGTGGCTCCCGCAGTACCAGTGGTACGACTGCAGCTACAACTGATGTGTTAGCAACTGAGCTCGGGCCACTTCGCCCCAATCGCGGCTTGGCCTCGAACTTGCGTCCGGTCGGGGCATGGACGCGCTCATCCAACGGCGGCTTCTCGGGGTTTGGCGGGTCGCGGACCCGAAAATCACGCTGGCCTCGGTCGCGGCGATGCTGCTCGGCGCGTGCGCCGCGGCCCGCGACGGGAGCCTGAGCGGGCTCTGGCTCACTCTGACCGTCCTGGCCACGTTCTGCATCGAGGCCGCGAAGAACGCGTCGGGCGAGGTGTTCGACTTCGACTCCGGCACCGACCTGGCGGTGCAGCCGGAGGACCGCAGCCCGTTTTCCGGTGGAAAGCGCGTACTGGTCGACGGCCTGCTCACCCGACGCGAGACGTTCCGCATCGCGGCGGTCTTCTACGCGCTCGGCGCCGCGCTCGGCCTGGCGATCGTCGTGCTCCGCGAGCCGGCCGTCCTCTGGCTCGGCCTTGTCGGCGTGGCGCTCGCCTGGAGCTACCACGCGCCGCCGCTCCAGCTCTCCTACCGCGGGCTGGGTGAGCTCGCGGTCGCCGTCACCTACGGCCCGCTCATCCTGTGCGGCACCTACCTCGTCCAGCGCCAGACGCTGCCGTGGGAGGTCGCCCTCCTGGGCGTGCCGCTCGGCATCGCCACGGGGGCGTTTCTGTGGGTGAACGAGTTCCCCGACTACTGCGCCGATCGAAGCGCCGGGAAGCGCACCTGGGTCGTGCGACTCGGGCGAGCGCGCGCGGCCCCCGTGTTCGCGGTGCTGGTGGCATGCGCCTGGCTCGGGCTGCTGCTGCTGCCGTTGATCGGGTTTCCGTGGCTCGTATGGCTCGGCCTCGTGGGCTTGCCGCCAGCGATCGTGGCGGCGAGGCGCCTGCTGCGGGCCCCGGAGGACACGCGCGAGATCGTCCCCGCGCAAGGACTCACGCTCGTCTCCTTCGTACTGATGGCGCTCGGCGCGGGCCTCGGGCTCGTGCTGGCGCCGTAGCGAACCGGCAACGTCTTCGAGGAGGTCATGACCATGAACACCGACGTACTTCAGCTGGCGCAGGCGCTGCTCGAGCAGCACCGCGTCCTCACGCTCGCGACGCTGCGCCCCGATGGCTGGCCGCAGGCGACGACCTTGGCCTTCGCCCACGACGGCCTGACCCTGTATGCCACGACGCACGCCACGGCGCAGAAGGTCGGCAACATCCGGCACGACCGTCGCGTGTCGGTGACCGTGGACCACGACGAGCCCGACCTGTCGCGCCTCCAGGGCCTCTCGATGGCCGCGCACGCAGAGGTCCTGACCTCACCGGCGCGCATCGAGCACGGCTACGCCTGCCTCGCCCATCGCTTTCCGTGGGTGGGCGGCATGACCGCCGAGGTGCGGGAGCACATGGTCGTCATCGAGATTCGACCGCGCGTGCTGAGTGTCATCGACTACACGCGCGGCTTTGGCCACACGGACCTGATCGAACTCTGACCGGCCGGGTCAGGCGAGCACGACCCCGACCGCGAGCGGCCGCAGGCTCATCCCCGCGGATCGTCGGCGGCTCGGTCCGGTGTCGCCTCCGCCATCCGGCGGTCGCTTCCTGGCAGCTAAGGAGCGACGAGGAAGAACCGCCCCATCATGCCACGGTCCTCGTGCTCGAGGATATGACAGTGGAACATGTACGGAAATGTACTGTCGGCCGTGCCCTCGAACTTGAGCAGGAGCCGGACGACTTGCCGGGGCCGGATGAGCACCGTGTCTTTCCAGCCCGCCAGAGCCGCGGGCGGGGGCCCGCCATCGATATCGACAATTTGGAAGTGGCGGTGGTGGATGTGGAGCGGATGGGCCATGTCCGAGTCGTTGGTAACCACCCATAGCTCGCTGTCACCGACGGGAATCCGGAAGTCGATCGCTGCGGGGACATCGGTCAGGCTCATCATGCTCGCGCCGTTGATGAGCACGCCGCCCATGCGGCCCATGCCGCCGCCGCCAGCGCCCATACCGCCGCCGCCCATGGACATCGACAGCACGAGCTCGCGCGTCCGCACCGCTTCAGTGGCTGCCATCCGTTCGATCGGGGTGAACGCCGAGGGCGGCACGATCGCACGGGACGGAGCGGCACCGACCTCAAAGCTCATCACGTCGAACGTATCCCGGTCCCGCGTATCGGCCAGGTTCGCGCCCATCATGCCGGTGAACAACGCGGCAAACACCTCACCAGAGAAACTCTGCAACGCGACCTTCGCGCCCGGTTCGTCGCGAGTGAAGTCGACCAGGAGCTCGGCGCGCTCTCCTGGCCCAAGGAGCACCCGGGTTGTGTTGACAGGCGCGCCGAGCAGTCCGCCGTCGCTGGCGATGTGTTGAAACGGTCGACCGTCCGCCAAGCCGAGGTTGTAGTTGCGCGCGTTGGAGCCGTTGACGAGACGGAGCCGGACCACCCCTCTCGGGACGACTGCACGGGGCCGCACGGCGCCGTTGACGAGCATCGTGTCGCCCTTGAGCCCCGCCCTGCCCTCACGCATGGCGAGTGTCGCTCCCGTCGAGTAGGGATGGGTTCCGTCTGTGAAAAGGCGGCGATCCTGGATCACGAGCGGAAGATCATCGACACCGTAGGTCGAGGGTAGATCGATCGTCAGCTCCGCCGGATCTTCGACGCGGATCATGCCCGCCATACCCATGTAAACCTGGCGAGCGGTCGCGTGCATTTGGTGCGGGTGATACCAAGCGGTCATCGGTCGCTGGATCACGTCGTACTCGCTGACCCACGTCGCCCCAGGCGCGATCGTCTGGTAGGGACCGCCGTCGCTCTTGGCGGGTAGCTGCATGCCATGCCAGTGAAGTGTCGTCATCTCTTCAAGTGAGTTCTTCACCTCGAGACGGACCCGCTCGCCGCGGCGAAATCGCAGCGTCGGACCAAGGTACGGGCCATTGATGCCGTAGGTCGCCGTCGGAGCGGTAGCGACCCACTCCATCGAGCCCGGCTGCACCTCGAGGCGGAACGAGCGGACGCCCTCGACCAACTCACCCTCCAGGAGTAGCGGCACTGGCAGCAGCTCGCCTCCCTGGGGTGTCGCCTGGTCCGGACGGCTTCGGCCGCATCCTGTCAGGGGAGACAAGAGCAGGCTACCGCCAGCGGCGGCACAGAACTCGAGGAAACTGCGCCGATCGATTTCAGTCATGAGGGCCTCCTTGCCGAGCGGTGAGAGCCACGGATGCTGAAATGGATTCACTGTTACCGAGTCGCCCGCTCGCGGCTCGACGCACGAGCGACAGCGGGCGAACGGAGGAGCGCGATCAGGCTGCCTGTGACTGCGCGCTTCGGCAGCGCGCTGCCGATCTATCGAGGGAGTGAGCGCGAGCATCTGCACCGTGCCCATCACGATGGGTGCGAGCGTCTCAACCGGGAGATCTGCGCGGACCTCGCCCGCGGGTAGCGCCTCACGGAGACAGTCGAGCACGAACGCGCGCGTCTGCTGCACGGACGCGGACAGGCGCTCGGGGCCGCCCCTCGGGAGGGCGAGAAGGAACTGCTCCGATAAGACGAGGCGCAAGATGCCGAGCTGGTCGCCGACCGCGGTGCTTCGCGTCTCCATGAAGCGCTCGAGACGCTCGAGGGGTGGGACCGACCGCGGTGGGTACGTCGACGCGATGACGGCTTCGACACGGGCAACCACGGCGTCGAGGAGCGCTTCGAGTGACGCAGAGTGCCGGAAGATCGCGCCGGTCGACAAGCCGACCTGCGCCGCAAGGCTGCGAGTGTTCAAGGCGGCGATGCCCTGGGTCGCGATGATGTGCAGCGCGGCGTCGGTCAGCTCGACCTGTCGGACCTCGGATGCTCGGCGCCGCGTTCCCATGCACAAGAGAGCAAGTGCTTACTCCCTCGTGCGCGAGGGAGAGATGACAACGCGGCGCCCCGACCTCGGCTGGAGGGGTTCAGCGCGTCGGTTTCGCTCGTCCCCTCTGGTTGGCGCGACCGGCCCAACGACCTTGCGGCCGCGTGGAACGGGGTGATGAACTTGGCCCGCATCGACCTGACTCGAAGAGGCTCAGGACCTGGTGGTTTGGCTGCGGGTCTTGTGAGACAAGTTCGCTGAGTAGATGCAGGACCACGCCGACCACCAACTCCTCGAACGCGCTCAGGCGGGAGACGGCCGGGCGCTCGAAAGGCTGCTCGAGCGCCATCAGGCGCGGGTGTACCGGTTCGGCATGAGGATGTGCCGGGATCCGGAGGACGCCAAGGACGTCCTTCAGGACACCCTCCTCGCGATGGCTCGGAGCGTGCGCGACTTCCGCGGCACGTCGTCGATCTCGACCTGGCTCTACTCAATCGCGCGGAGCTTCTGCATCAAGAAGCGCCGGCGGAGCAAGTTCGCCCCGGAACAGCAGAGCTCGCTCGACTCGGACGTCGCGCAGGAGGCGGCGCTGCTCGCGGACACGGCGAGGAGCCCCGACGAGGCGCTCGCCGGGAGGCGGCTCGAACACGCCATCGAGCGAGCGATCGGCGCGCTCGATCCCAAGTACCGTGAGGTGCTCGTCCTGCGTGACGTCGAAGGGCTGACCGCGCCTGAGGTCGCCGAGGTGCTCGGGATCAGCACGGTTGCCGTCAAGAGTCGGCTCCATCGCGCGCGGCTGGCGGTGCGAGAGCACGTCGCGCCATTCCTCGGGATCCCGACTGAGACGTCGGTCGCGCCTGGGACGTGCCCCGACGTGCTCTCCCTGTTCTCCCGCCATCTCGAAGACGAGATCACCGCCGACGTCTGCGCCAAGATGGAGCGGCATCTCTTGGCCTGCGGTCGCTGTCGTGGCTCCTGCGACTCGCTCAAGCGCACGCTCGCGCTCTGCCGTACGGCGGGTCCGTCGGTCGAGGTGCCAGTGCCGGTGCGGGCGTCGGTCAAAGTCGCCGTGCGGGACTTTCTCGCCGAGAAAACGTGAGCCCCGCCCGACCGTCCTGGCCCTCATGGGCATGGAGGCCACGATGGCGACCGCACAGGTAACCGAGGCCAACTTCGCCGAACCCTTATTGCGGCGCCTGGCTCTTACTCCGCATGGATAGCTGGCTCAGTCTCGTCTCCTTCCTCGCCGTCTGGATCGTGCTACAGACGTGGCTCTTGCCCAAGCTCGGGGTGCCGACGTGAACGGTCCCATCTCCGCGCCGGTCGGTGCGGAAGGAAGACGGGGAGAACGAAGGAGAGCAGACGGAGAAATGCCCATGACGACGGCAGCCCAGATCGGTATTGCGCTCGCGATCGTACTCGCGGGTGGCTACCTCGTGCTCAGGAGGGGCGGCGACGTCAGCAGCTCTGACGCGCGGCGACTTGTCGAGTCCGGAGCGCGCCTCATCGACGTGCGCACGCGAGAGGAGTTCGCAGACGGTCACCTCCCCGGCGCCGTCAACATCCCCGTCCAGGAACTCGATCGCCGCATGAGTGAGCTCGAGCCCAGGGACAAGCCCGTCGTTCTCTATTGCCGGAGTGGAAATCGCAGTGGCCACGCCGCTCGCGCGCTCAGAAGCGCCGGGTGGGCCCACGTCCACGACCTCGGGGCCATGAGTCAATGGTGACGAAAGCTCGCCCATGGGTGCGGTGGGCCCTGGCCGCCCTGGGAGGCGCGGGAGTGATGATCGGCGCGGGACAACTGTTCGCGCTCACGGGCGGGAGCTGCACGATTCTCTGCCGACCGCTGGTCGCCGGTCTCTACGGCGCGGTTCTCGGCGTGCTCGTCGCCGGGCCCGGTAGGCGCGGTTGATAGTTCGCGCGTATCACGAACGGACCGGACGGATGTTGGCTCGCGCCGGGTCGGGAGAGGAACGCCGCCGCGTGGGATCATGCCCTCGGCGTTGAGCGGGGTCAGGCGAGCACGGCCCACACGGCGAGCGGCACGGCGACGTTGTCAGTGCCGCGGGGCGAGAGCGCCTCGACAGCGGCGGCGACGGCGCCCGCAACAGCGACGACACTCGGGCTCCAAGTCTGGCCAAAGTATCCCGCCGCAATAACGATGCCGAGCGTGCCCGCAAGAGCGACAGTCAGCGAACCCTCCAAGGACTTGCGCTTGGCCGCGGGCACCCGAAACGTGTGGCGGCCGAAGCGGCTCCCGATGGCGCCACCCAGCCCATCGCCAAGCGCGAGCGCGAGCAGTCCCGCGGCCGCCGGCGCAGGCTGCCGCGAGAGCAGCCCGATGGCGGTGAGCGTCGCGCTGGCCGTCGCGTAGAGCACGAGGCCACCCCAACGCTCGTCGTCTCCGGTGACCGACACCATGAGTCGACGCACTCGGCGTGAGCGACGGGCCACTGCGGGGACCAGAGCAAGGGCTACGAGCGCGCCCAGCGTCAGCGCAATGGGGGCCGTCACGCCGTTCCAGAAGGGCCAACCAAAGACCCAAACGCCGGCACCGAGGTGAAGGACGTCACGCACGACGGTCGCGCGGACGCCCATGCGATGCAGCGTCACAGCGAGACCGAGGCCGCCGCCGAGGACGCCGAGCCAGAGCGCAGCGAGACCCACGTCGCTCACCGGAGCGCCCGCACAGCCTCGCGCGCCGAGGTCGCGGCGAGCTCGAGGCCGATACCACGACCGCCGGCGCCATCGCCGCAGAGGACGAGGCCGGGGATGGGCGTCCGGACGGGCAAGCGATCGCGGCCGACCTGACCCGGCCGCTGTCCGTTGCAGATGGCTGCGTGCGAGGACTTGCCCATCCACGCGCCGACCGTTGCGATGGGCGTGAGCTCTGCGAACAGAAGCGCCTCCATGAGGCCGGGGACGACTCCGGCCAGCGCTCGCAGCGCGCGGTCGCGCCACACCTCGGGAGGATCCACCGGCTCGTCGCACGTGGGGCCGTAGACACTAGCCACCAACAGCTGACACCCCGGTGGGGCCAGTGACGGGTCGAAGTTGGTCGGCACCGGCACGTAGAACGCCATGGGGTCGGTGGCGCGACCGGCGTCGATGTCGGCGACCATGCGCTCGACGACCGACAGCGACACGTCGCTCGGGCATTCGACCGACAGCCCACCGATGAGGCAGCCCTCGTCGACGAGTCGGCGGCTGAGGCCGATCTTGAGCTGATGCGCGTTGCCGGAGGGCCGAATTTCCCTCGCATGGGACGCCCACTCTGGCGCGATCTCGTCGTCCACCAGCGCGAGCAGGTCGATGGGCGCGAGGTTTGCGGCCACCGATGGCGCCTCGAACACGTCGCCGGCGGCAGTGCTTACTTGCAGCAACCCGGCATGGCGACGTATCGAGACGACCGGGGCCGAGACCACGACCTCGCCGCCGTGCGCGGTGACGACCCCCAGCAGGGCGTTGGGCAGCCGGTCCATCCCGCCCTCCAGATACGAGAGGCTCCAGTTCCAGATGACGTGCCGCAGCGCCAGAATTGCCTCGCTCGCGGCGACCTCGCGCGGGGGCAACACGAAGAAGATGCTCGCCAGGAAGGCGAACAACACGTACGCGCCCGGATGGTCGGTGTACCGGCGTAGGAGCGACTCCAGGCTGCGGCGATCCCAGGCGCGCAGCTCCGGCGGAGTCAGCGTCATGATGTGCAGCATCAGCCGCGATAGACGCGCGATGTCGCGGGCCGGGACGCCGAGGCGACGGGCGGCGTCAAGGCCGACCCGGGGCAACTCGCGACGGTGAGCGGGTGCTGTGGCGTCGAACAGCCCGCGGGCGCGCACCGGAATGGGCGAGGTGAGAAAGCGCGGCTCCGTGAGGCTGAGGTCGCGCAACAGCCGGCCAATGGGGCCACGGGCGCCGCGCGCGACGAGGTGACTTCCAACGTCCATCTTGAAGCCGTCGCGCTGGACCGAGGCCAAGATTCCGCCCACAGTCGGGTTCTTGTCCAATACGAGCACGCGCTTGCCGTGCCGCGCCAGCAGCGCCGCGGTCGCGGTGCCGCCGACGCCGCTCCCAACCACGATCGCGTCCCAGCGTGACCGTGTGGCCCGCATGGAACAGCGCACGTCGGGAACGGTGGTCGGCATCGCGCGCCTCGCGGGCTCAGGCAAACACGAGGGTGATTTCCATCGTGTTGCTCCCAGACAGCGAGTTGGACACGAGGCAGGCGCCCTTGGACTTCTCGAGCGCCGCCCGCGCTGCGGCCTCCGAGGTCCCTTCGGGCACCGTGAGTGTCGCGTGAGTGACGAAGCGCGTGAACGACGTCCGCCCTTCAATCCGCTCCAGAGTGCCATGCACCTCGCACGACAGTGCTCGCCACTCCAGCTTGGCCATGCGCGCAACGACCCGGAAGGTGAGGATGGTGCAATCGGCGATCGCCGCACACAGGAGTGTCTCGGGGGACCACTGGTCACCGGGTCCGTCGAACGCGGCGGGCGGGGCGCTGTCGATTGGGGTCAGGCCGGGCGACTCGAGACGGACGAGGCCCTGCGGCTGCGCGGTGGCGGTCGAGAGATAGTGATGAGGGTAGGCTTGCATGGTCCGCTCCAGTTGCGCTCAAGTAAAGATGATCTGCGCACCCACCGACAGGTCGTAGAAGTCACCGGCCGTGATGACGTCTTTGACCTGAGGCAGAAGGTCCTTCCGTTCGAGCTTCATCATGTCCATCGCCAGCTCGCAGGCGTACAGGTCGCAGCCAGCGTCGTGTAGGAGCTCGACCATCTCGCGCGCCGTGGGGAGGTTCATCTCCGCCATGCGGTCCTTCATCATCTTGGCCGCGAAGCGCTCCATGCCGGGCAGGCCCGCCAGCATCGTGGGCATCGGGCTCGACGGATTGCCCACCATGTTCACGTGGAGCCTGTCGACCTTGGACTCGGTGATGACGTCCAGGCCATAGAAGGTGAAGAAGATCATCGCCTCTATGCCCGACATCCGCGCCGCGTTGGCAAGGATGAGGGCCGGGTAGGCCTCGTCGAGACCACCCTTCGAGCAGATGAGGCACACGCGGCGCGTGGTTTCAGGGTTGGACACGGTGCTTCCTCCTTACAGACAGCCGCCCGGCTTCGGCAGCCCGGCGATGGTGGCCATGGTGCGACCCGGAGCCTTCGGGAACAGGGCGTAGAGCTCCTTGGTCGCGAGACCGAGGACGGTCGTGATGCGACGGATATTGGGCGTCGCGCCGACCTCGGCGTAGTCCTTCCGGGCGAACTCGACGATGGCCCAATGAGCGTCGGTCATCGCGATGCCGAGCGACGCGGCGACCTCGATGGCACCCTCGCGCGTCCAGCTCGCGAGGTCGACCTTGTCCTGCGAGCCCATCGGCTTGCACGCCAGCGCGCCCGTCGGTGCGGGTGGGGCGGTCTTCGGGGGCAGGACCTTGGGCGCGTCCGGTCGTTCCCGCCGCGGAGCAAGCATCGCTGCAAGCGGCTTCTTGCCCGATGACCTGCTCCCACCTTGAAGCGCCTGCGCGCTCTGCCCAACGCGGCGAAGAACGGCCATGAGCACGCCGAAGCCCTTGCGGACATCGTCCTCCTTAGCGACTTTCATCATCCCATAGAGCCCTATCGGGGGGACCTGGTCGGCGGCGTGGAGCACGTCGGTCGCCTCGCCCACGAGCCGCAGCACGTCGGGCTGCGTGATGCTCTTGACCGTGTCCAGGATGGCCAGGATGTTCTCGCCGAGCCGCCGGACGTCCTCGGGCGAGGTGCCCTCGACGATCCGCTGTCCGACACCCATGAGCTCGCGCCCAAAGGCGAACCAGCCCTGGCGATCGAGGACGTCGAGCCGCTCCGTCGCCGTGTCCATCATGGCGCGCAGGATGGGCCCGGACTCCGTGAGCAGGTCATCGAGCGCGCGCCGGTCCTCCCGCTGGCGGCGTTCGACCGCGGCGAACTGCGTAGCGAGGCCGTCCACCTTGCCGTGCAAGGCGATCAGGAGGTCGCGGACCGAGGCCTCAGACACGTCCGCAGTCGATGGATGATGGGTGGTCATGCAGCCTCCCGCTTGCCTGCGAGCAGCATCCGATGGTCGAGGGGCAGGTCCTTGCCACGCACGAGCAGGTTCCAGTACACCCACTTGAACCCGAGCTTGCCCCAGTGGTTGACGGCGCTCTCTTCGAGCAACGTGAACGGTCCGAGGCCCGGCAACGGAAATCGGCCCGGAAGCGGCTCGGTGTCGTAGTTGAAGTCGATGAGCACGGCCTTGCCATGGCCGGACTCGACGAAGCAGTTGGCGTGGCCGTCGAAGGCCTCCAGCAGCTCGAGCCCGCGCACGTGCCGGAGCACGTTCTCGGTCAGGACCTCGGCCTGGAAGTGCGCGACGGAGCCCGCCTTGGATGTCGGGACGTCGGTCGCGTCTCCGAGCACGAAGATGTCCGGGTGGTGCCGCGCCCGCAGCGAGTGCTTCTCGGTGGGCACGAAGCCGGCCTCGTTGCCCAGGCCAGATGCTTCGATTGCGGCGGCTCCGCGGTGCGTCGGGACCGTCACGAGCAGGTCGAAGTTTGTAACCGCACCGCCATAAGCCTCCATGAGGCCATGCTCGCCGTCGACGCGTGAGACGGCGAAGTCGGTCTCGAGGCGGATGTTCCGCCGCGCGAACAGGTCGCCGAGCATCGCGGAGGCGCGGGGCTTGGTGAAAGCGGCATCGAGCGGCGTGACGTAGACCAGCTCGATCCGCTCGCGGATGCCGCGTTGGGTGAAGTACGCATCGGCCAGCAGAGCGAACTCGAGCGGCGCCACGGGGCACTTGATGGGGAGATCGGCAAAGTGCACCAGCACCCGACCGCCGTCGAAGCGCTCCATTCGCTCGGCAAGTGCGGTCGCACCGGCGAGCGTGTAGAAGTCGAACACGTTCTGGTGCCACCCCGGACCCGTGAGCCCGGGGGTCTCCTCGGGCGCGAGCCGCGTACCGGTGGCGACGATCAAGACGTCGTATTCAAGGCGCCGACCGCTGCCGAGGCGCACGCTCTTCGTTTCGGGCTCGACGCGCTCCAGACCCTCGAGGCAGACCTCGACCCCCGGCTCGAACAGCGCGCGGCGCGAGCGGACCAGGTCCTCGGCACGGGCGGCGCCGAACGGCACGAACAGCAGCCCGGGTTGATAGAGATGCGCGTCGTCGCGATCGACGACCGTGATCGCCCAGTCCCGCTGGGGCAGGCGCGTGCGAAGCCGGTTGGCCATCATCGTCCCAGCGGTTCCGGCACCCAAGATAACGATGTTTTTCATGGTGAGTCGTTGGCCTCCGTCCTGAGGCCAAAGCCAGAGACGTGCCAACGCGCTGACCGGGTGCGGTGACGGCGCTGCCGGAGGCTAGGTGGCGGCGGTCGCAAGCCCCAACAGTGCGTCAGGACGCAGCGCGAAGGCCTGATTGACCTCGACGCGGCTCGCGCACCAGCATGTGGGACACTTTGCCTCATGCAGGGACAAGAACGCGCGACGGAAGCCGCCATCGCGAGCGGAGTGGCTCTCTTCGTACTCACCCATGCGGCCACAGATCATGACGCGCGCATCGTGGTCGAGCCGACAGAAGAGTTTGGCGCCGGCACACGGGAGCGCTGGCGCGTCCGGCCAGCCGCGGAGGTAGGCGAGCGCGGAGGCCGAGTTCTGGATTGGGGCGCCCCGGCGCTTTTCGAGGAGCAGGTGGTCAATGGCGTCACGATAGCGCGCGGTCGGCGGAGCCAGGGCGTTGCTGCCCTCGCCTCCGAGCTGCCGGTGCTCGGCCGGCTGAAAGAACACGGTGACGCCGAGCTCGCGCGCGAGATCCAGCAGCGCGTCCTCGGCGCCCAGGCTCTCGGACGACATCGTGGCCGAGATGCGGACGCGGACGTGGGGGTGGGCCCGTCGCATGACGCGAATGGCCTCTGCGGCGGCGTCGTAGGCCCCGGGCCCGCGGACGCGATCGTGGGTCGGAAGGTCGCCGTCGATGCTGACCATCATGGAGGCCAGAGCGCCCAGACGCTCTAGAAAACGGGGCACCAGAACGCCATTGGTGTTGAGCTGCACCTTCATCCCGAGCGCGACGGCCTGATCGAGGCGCTCCAGGAGGTCCTTGCGCACGAGCGGCTCGCCGCCGGTGAAGATGACGCGGCGCGTCCCCATCGCAGCCATCTCGTCGAGGTAGGCGGCCAGCTCCTCGGGCGCCATCTGCTCGCCGCGCCCATCCCAGCGGTCGCAGTAGCCGCAGCTGTAGTTGCACCGGTTGGTGACCACGACCGAGACGACCATGGGGATGCGCGCGCCCAGGAATCGCGCAGAGGCGAAGGCACGAGCGGCGTCGAGCGTGGAACGACCGATCACGCCGTCAGCCTACGTGGCCAAGAGCCCACAGGCCAGGAGCCCGGTGCGCAACGTCGTCATGTCTCTTGGGCGAGCACGGCGCGGATGACGTCGACGAAGTTCTTGGCGGTGCGGCGGACCTCGTCGACGACGGCATAGACTCTGAGGATCTCTCCGCGCTTGTCGCCATCGCCGGGGGCGAGCACCTGGACGGCGTCGGTGCCGACCGCGCTCGCGGGGCTCGGCGCGTCGTCGATGGCGAGGCCCTCCTGAGCCGCGAGCTTGGCCTGTGCCTGCGCGGAAGAGAGCGGACCGACGACCAGCTCGAGCGCGAGGGTCGTGCCGCCAAAGACTGGCACCAGCAGGCGGCGAAGCGCGACAGGAGGCGCGCCTCCCAGGACGGCGGCCAGATCCAGCGTACGATCGGGTTGGGCGAGCACGTTGAAGGCGAGGCGATCGCCGAGGATCTCGGTTGGAAGCTCCGTACGAGCAAACAACGCGCGCGTCTGCTCATACAGCTCCTCGAGCGCCTTGGGACCGCGCGACGCGACCGGCTCGAGGACCGTGCCGCCGATGCGCTTGATTGACGGTGAGAGCGCTTCAGCGATGAGCGCGAGCGCGGTCGAGACACCGTCGGGCACCTCGATGTGGCGCGTGGCCTCGTCGAGCGCGTCAGGGTCGACCTCGAGCAGCGCCACGGTCGCACCGGGCGTGGGCCGCTCGCCCAAGAGCGTGATGCGCGTGGTCGCGGGCTCGACGCCGGTCTCGTCTCCCAGCAGCGCGAGCCGCGCGCCGGCCAAGGCCTGCGGCGTGCGACGGACGAAGGCCACGTCGCGCCCCGCATAGTGCGCGTAGCCGGAGGCCAGGGCTCGCGGCTCATCGGTGCACAGCCGCAGGTCGAGCTGAAGGTCGGCCGCCTCATCGAGTAGCGTGACGATCTCGAGCGCCAGCGGGTCAGTGGCGTGATTGATGACGACGACGGGGCGAGTGGCCAAGGCAATCCTCCGGCGAAATGCTGACCACGGAATCAGCGCCCGCGCAAGGCGCTACCCAAGCCTGACGGGCCGGTGTAAGAACGCCCCATGGCTCAGCCCGCCACGAGCGCCCACTACAACGCGACCGTCACGCACGTCGCCACCTTTGCCCCGGATCTGTTCGCGATTCGGGTGCGTCCCGACGGGGGCGTACCGCCGTACAAGCCGGGGCAATATGCCACGCTCGGGCTGCTCGCGAGCGCGCCAAGGCTCGAGGGGTGCCCGCCCGGTCCCGAGGCGGACGACAGCGACGGCCTCATCAAGCGGGCCTACTCGGTCGCGTCGGCGCCGCACGAAGCCGAGCTCGAGGTCTACATCGCGCTCGTTCGGACCGGTGACCTCACGCCGCAGCTCGCCATGTTACGCGAGGGCGACCGCCTCTTCTGCGCGCCGCGGCTCAAGGGCGTCTTCACGTTGGACGACGTACCAGAAACAGCCAGCCTCATCTTCGTCGCCACGGGCACCGGGCTCGCGCCGTTCGTCTCGATGCTTCGGGACCTCGCGCACCGACACGGAGGCGACGGCCTCGTGCCTCGGGAGGTGCTGCTCGTCCACGGGGTGAGACACCGCGTCGATCTGGGCTATCGCGACGAGCTGGAGGGTTACGTAGCCGCCAACCCTCGCTGGCACTACCTGCCGGCAGTGACACGCGATCCGGAGTTTCTAGGAGTCACGGGTCGGCTGCCGCTGCTGTTCGCCGACGGCACCGTCGAGCGCGCCCTGGGCCGCACGTTCGATGTCGCTCACGACCATGTCTACCTCTGCGGCAACCCCGACATGATCACCGCCGTGGTCGCGCTGCTGGAGTCCCGCGGCTTCCGCGAGCACTCCAAGCGCAACCCGGGCAACGTTCACCTCGAAAAGTACTGGTAGGTCCCATGCTCATCGTCATGAAGCCCAGCGCGTCGTCCGAGGACATCGCGCGAGTCGTCGAGCGCATCGCGGAGCTCGGGTTTCGGGCCCACCCCATCCCGGGAGAGGGACGTACGGCGATCGGCGTCACGGGGAACAAGGGCCCGATCGCGGAGGAGTGGTTCGAGTCGTTCACCACCATCGCGCAGCTCGTGCGCGTCACGCAGCCGTTCAAGCTCGTCAGCCGCGAGGTCAAGCCGGATGCGACCATCGTCGACCTGGGCGACGGCGTCCGGATTGGCGGAAGCGCGACGTTTCACGTCATGGCGGGGCCGTGCTCGGTGGAGTCCCAAGATCAGCTCTTCGCGGCCGCCGATGCAGTCCGTGCCGCAGGCGCGACGCTCCTGCGCGGTGGCGCCTACAAGCCGCGGACAAGCCCCTACGAGTTCCAGGGGCTCAAAGTCGACGGCCTCAAGCTGCTCGCCCAAGCCCGCGACCGGACCGGGCTCAAGATCGTGACCGAGGTCAAAGACACCGAGACGCTCGACGCGGTCGCCGAGCACGCCGACGTGCTCCAGCTCGGCGCACGCAACATGCAGAACTACTCGCTGCTGGAGGCCGTGGGCCGCTCCCATCGCGCGGTGCTCCTCAAGCGCGGGCTCTCGGCCACCATCAAGGAGGTGCTGATGGCCGCGGAGTACATCTACAGCGCCGGTAATACCAATGTCATGCTCTGCGAGCGCGGCATCCGCACCTTCGAGACCATGACGCGCAACACGCTCGACCTGGGGGCAGCGGCCGTGCTCCAGGAGATGACGCACTTGCCGGTGATCGTCGATCCCAGCCACGGGATCGGGATCCGACGCCATGTGCCTGCGCTCGCGCGCGCCGCAGCGGCGCTCGGCTGCGATGGGCTCATCATCGAGGTCCACCCGGATCCCGACCGCGCGTGGTCGGACGGCCAGCAGTCGCTCACGTTCGCGCAGTTCGAGGCGCTCATGGGCGACGTGCGACGCATCTTGCCGGTGGTGGGGCGGGAGCTGCCGCTCGGGGCCAGAGCGCCATCGTAGGCAGCTGCCGATCCCGCCATGGCAGTTGACGCGAGGATGCGCGTCCCTAGACTCCGAGCCATGAGCCGAACCGTCCCGACGCAGGTTCCGAGTCTCGTTGGACCCCTGTCTGAGCAGCTCTCGGCAATTTGCGGGCATGTTCCGGGCTTCTCGGTCGAGGTCGAGGCCGAGCGCGTGCTGCTGACTGGGAGTTGTGCTCGCGGTGAGGCCACATGGCGCAGCGACGTCGACCTCTTGGTTGTTCTTCGCTTAGGACCCCTGACGTACAGTCGCGTGCGGAGCGTGCGTGACGCCTTCGACGCCCGCGTGGGCGCGCTCTCCGACCGGCCGCTGCCGGTCCAGGTGAGCGTCATGCTCGCCGAGACACTCGCGGACCCGGACCCTGGGACACAACTGGCGCTGCGCGACGCCATCGCGATGATCGAGGCGGCGTGACAAACCACTCGCTGGTCGATGACTACCGCCGGCGCGCGCATGGTCGCCGCGCCACGGCCATTCCAGCGCTGATGGCGGGCGCGCTCTACGCTGATGTCGTCCGAGAGTGCCAGGAAGCGACCGAGCTCGCGCTCAAGAGCATGATTCGGGCTGCGGGCCACGCGGTACCGCACACGCACGACGTGAGCGACACGCTGCGAGCGATCGAATCGGACTTGGAGAGTGACGCACGCGCCTGCCTTGCCCGTCTCGTGGGGATCTCACGGGACCTCCGACGCGACCGTGAGCTCAGCTTCTACGGGAGCGAGGACCTGACGCCGAGCACGTTCTACCAACACGCGGACGCCGCGCGGGCGATCGCGATGTTGGATGAGGTCCTCGAGGTCATACCGCGCCCGGCCGGACCGTGACCGAGGCGTCACGAGAACACCACATCAGGGAGGCCGCTGGGACGCAGCGAGCAACCGCTCGGACTCGGCGACGCCTTCCTGATTGGCGAGGCTCTGATGGAGCGCCAACGCGCGGCGTGCGAGGTCCTCGGCTGTACGCGCGTCCCCTCGAGCCAGCGCAACCTCGGCGAGGTTCGTGACGAGGTAGCCTTCCACGTGCACGAGGTCCCAGCGCGCCGCGAGGTCCAACGCATGGGTGAAGACGTCGTGGGCACCGGCGAGGTCGCCCGAGAAGAAGTCGCATGCGCCAAGGGCGTTGAGTGCATCGACGGTCTCTTCCGTTGCCACGGCGAGGAGGGCCGCCTCATGCGCCCGCTGGTAGGCGGCGCGGGCGGAGGGGAGACGCCCCGAGCGCAGCTCCGCGTGGCCACGGACGCGTTCGGCGTTGGATCGGGCGCGGTGCTTCGCGGCGGAGTCACCAGCGATGACGACCGCGTCGAGCCGGTCGAGCGCCTCCTCGGCGCGACCGAGCTTGACGAGGACCGCGGCCGCGCCCGTCGTCGTGGCAGCGTGCAGCAGCGCGTCAGTGAACGGCGCCGCGTCGCGGGCGCGCTCGAACGAGGCCAACGCCGCATCGAGCTGGCCGCGGTGCTCGAACGCCCAACCGCGCCAGAGGTGTATCCGAGCGACGCGCGCGTCAGGGAGCGCGCGCTCGGGGACCGCGATGGCCAGCGCCTCGCCGAGCTGTGCTGCCAGGACCCGCTGCTCGGCGAGGTCGGCCAACAGCGCGAGGCGCGACTCGAGGTCCTCGGGCCCGACGAGTTCGAGCGCCTCCTCCAAGGCGGCCGCGGCGTCGGCCGGAGCGCGCAGACGCATCGCCTGCTGGGCGGCGCGGCGCAGCTCGGCCAGGGCGCGCGCGGGACGACCCGCCTCACGCCAGACGTCGGCCGGCAGGTGCGCCTGGTCCGCGCGAGAGTCGTGGATGTCCGCAAGTCGCCGTGCCAGCTCGCCCCGCTGCCGGCTTGGCAGATACTCCCGCAGGCCGTGGCCCAGGGCGGGCTCGACGCGCAACCGCTCGCCGTCCACGCGCTCCAGCAGGCCGCGACCGAGCAGCTCGGCCAGATCCGCGAGCGTGGCCCCCGGTACCAGCGCGCAGAGCAGAGAGCCGTCCAGCGCGACGCGGGCGACGGCGGCGGCGGCGACGAGGTCCCGATGCACGGGCGGGACGGACTCGAGGCGCAGGAGCGCCCAGCGATCGGCCGGTGAGGCGAGCTGCTGCCGCCAGGCACGACTGTTCGCGACCCGCCAGGGCCGCACCGAGACGTCGATGGCTCCGGTGTCGACGAGGGCGGTCACCATCGCGCCGACGGCCCCGGGAAGTCCCGCGGCTCGGGTGGCGAGTTCGGCCCCGAGGCGCCGCGGCGGCGGAGCGACGGGCTGAAGCCACGCCGAGGCGACGCGCTCAGTCGCCGCGAGGTCGAGCGCGCCGAGCACGAGGCGCGTGACCGCGGCGGTCTCGTTGGGACAGGTCGCGTCCGGGGATTCGCGTGACGTGGTGACGATGAGCAGCGCGGCGTCGGTGACGTGCGCCACGAGGTGGCTGAGCAGCGCGACCGTGGCTCGGCTGAGCGCCACGCCAGCGTCGAGCCAGAGCAGCGTGGTCGAGCGACGCGCGATGGCGGAGAACCACGCCGCGAGCGCCTCGAGCAGATGGCCTCGCGAGGCCAGCGCGGTGGACTCCGCGCTGCAGAGGGCCGCAAGCGTGCGGCTGTGGGCCTCGGAGCCCTCGAGCGCGCGCTCGAAGCGGCGCACCAAGGCCTCCACGTCGTCCTCGACGCGCGCCTTGGCCCGCGCCCGAATCAACGCGGCGAAGGACGCATACGGGGCCGCGGGCTCGGTCTCCACGCCAAGCTCGAGTTGGACACGACGGTCCGCGAGCGCACGACGGGCCCACTCGGCGACGAGCGCCGACTTGCCCGCCCCTGCAGGGCCCGAGATGACGACCCAGTGCGGCTGCCGGGTCGTCTCGACATGCGCGAGGGCCGACGCGATCGCCGCAAGCTCGGCGTCGCGTGCGACGAAGGGCACCTCGTGTCCCGCGATCATCGGCGGGACGAGGTGCATCGACGGCGGCTTGAGGCCGCGCACCAGGACGCCCGCGGGCAGCGTCTCCAGCAGAAGCCGGCCAGCATCGTGGGCGGTGAGGCCCGGCTCGGCGAGCACCTGACCGACCGCAGCCGCACGAGCCCGCGCGAGGGCGCCGTCGAGGGCGGGCCCGGCGCACGCCAGGACCTCTCCGGCGGGACCGACACACCACGTCGTCGAGCCGAGCCCCAGGCCCACAGCCGCTCCGGACAGCGCGACCAGGTCCAGCGCGGCGTCGAGCGCGGCGGAGGCGGCGTGAGCCGGAAACCACGCCACACGTTCGGTTAGCAACGGACCGACGACGATGCCGCCCGCAGCGACGACCCGCTCTCGCGTGCGACGCTCGCACAGCGCGAGGCGCGTCTCGTCGAGCTCGGAGCTGCCAGGCCACGCGACGACGAGCGCGATCCCGAGACGGGTCTGAAGCTGCGGCAGCCCGCTTGGCGCGGCGGTGAGACCGTCGACGGTCCCCTCGGTGGACTCCGTCATCGCGGCGTGGCGCCACGGCGCAGCAGGCGTAGCGCGCGCGGCGAGATGCGAAGCTGGCCGGCCGCGGCGGCTTCGTCGCCATCGGCGGCCACGAGCGCAGCCTCGAGCTCGCCCGGGGAGAGATCGGCCGCCAGCCGCAGCGCGCCCGTGCGCCGGATGAAGTCGTAGAGCGTCGGCACCTTGACCCCCAGGGCGCGCGCGGCGGGCTCGATGGCGAAACCGCACTGCTCATAGGCCGCCACGACCTCGGCAACGCTGAGCCCAGTGGTGCCCTGACGCGACGGAGGCGCCGTGGGACGGGCTCGCAGCGCGCTCGGCCACCGAAAGCTCGACTCTCCGCGGTTCTCGATCGCCGTGTCGTAGGCCAGCTGGCGCACAGTGCGCACATTGCCCGGGAGATCGGCCTCGAGCAGAGCGGCGACGAGGTCCATGGGAAGCCAGGGTCGAGCACCGGGCGCGAGCCGGTGGCCCTCACGCGTATCGGCCAGCGCCTGACGCAGAAAGTGCAGAAAGATCATGGGGATGTCACCGCGACGCGCGCCGAGCGGTGGGACGACGAGCTTGAGATCGAAGCGCTCGGCGAGGTCCCGCCGAAACGTCCCGCTCTGAGACTCACTCTGCGTGGCCCCGAGGACGCGGACATCGACGAGGACCGGCGCACGCGCTCCGACGGGCTGGACCTCACCGGACTGGAGCGCACGCAACAGGCCGACTTGCACCTCGGCGGGAGCGTCGCCGATCTCGTCGAGGACCCGCGTCCCGCGATTGGCGGCCTGGAAGTAGCCCGGCGCGTCGGCGACCGCACCGGTGAAGGCGCCGCGGACGTGGCCAAAGAGTGCCGCGGCGGCCGTGTCGCGCTGAATGACGCCGGCGTTGACGGTGGAATAGATCCTGCCAGCCCGCCGGCTCAGCGCGTGGATCGCCGCGGCCACGACCTCCTTGCCCGAGCCCGTCTCGCCCAGAATGAGGACGTGCTTGTCGAGATCCGCGGTCCGGCGCACGCGGTCGACCAGCTCGAGGAAGGGATCGCTCGTGCCGACCAAGCCCTCAGGAGCGGTCTGGAGGAGGTGCCTGGGTTTGGCACAGTCGAGCCAGAGCAGCGTCTGCGGGCCGACGGTCAGCGCGACGCCGGACTCCAGCGCGTTCCGGTCGAGGCGGACTGGGCGCTCGAGGGGTCGACCGTCAACGGCGAGCGGCCCGGGCGCGTCCCCTGGGTCCAAGACGACCTGCCCCCCGCCGAGCCGTACGCGCATGGCCCGACGGCTGACGGTCGCGGCCTCCAGCGGTCGCCCGAGCCCGGACTCGCCATGCTTGCAGAAGAGCGGCTCGGTCCGTGAGACGCCGACTGTGGCGGCGCGCTCCAGCTCACCGAGCAGCGCGGCCTCACCGACGCGGCCGAGGTCGGCGTGATAGGCCACGTTCAGACGCACGACGACCTCGTCAGCGACGGGCTGCCAAGTCAGGTCGCCGGTGGCGGTGGTGACAGAACTCGCGGGCATGCGGCGAGCTTAGCCTACGGGCGTCAATCCGTGCAACGGCTTGACAGCGTGGCGCAGTCCAAGGACGTTGCGGGCACGATGCCCGAGGATCTGACCATTCGAGAGCCCCTTGCGCCCGGCGCGTGCATCGGCGGCGACGGCATCCGCGACGGGTACGTCATCCTGGGCACGCTCGGTCGGGGCGGCTTTGCGGACGTGCTCCTGGCGCGCGATGTCGTCCTGGGCCGGCACGTCGCCGTAAAGGTGCTTCATCGCGCGCGCTCCTCGGCGGACGAGCGCTTCCAGCGCGAGGCGCGGGCCCTCTCGCGCCTGTCCCATCCGCACATCGTCCAGGTGCACGCGTTCCTGCAAGCGACCGACGCGACGCCGGCGCTGCTCGTCATGGAGCACGTCCCGGGCATCACGCTCGACCGGTTGCTCGTGGACGTCGGCCGGCTGTCACTGCCCGACGTGGTCGAGCTCACACGACAGCTCGCCAGCGCACTGGCGCATGCGCACGCGCACGGCCTCGTACATCGGGACGTGAAGCCCTCCAACGTGCTCGTCGAGCGCCGAAGCGATGCGGTGTTCGCCAAGCTGCTGGATTTCGGTCTCGCGCGGGCGAGCCGCTCAGCGGAGCCGGAGCCCGCGCTCACACAGGCCGGCGCGTTCGTGGGCACGCCCCGCTACGTGGCGCCGGAGCAGGCTCTGGGCGAGGCGGTGGACGGGCGCGCGGACGTCTATGGCCTTGGCGTGCTCGCGACTGAGGCCATGACCGGACGACCGCCGTTTGAGCGACCGACGCAGTCGGAGCTGCTCCGCGCCCACGTGCTGGAGTCCCCGCTACTGCCGTCGCAGCTCGCACCCGCGCTGGGCCTCGTCACTGGCGGACCCGTCGACAGCGCCATTGCGCGAGCGCTCTCCAAGGCGCCCGGGAGCCGATTTCCCGACCCGCTGGCCTTCGCCGAGGCGTTCGAGTGCGCGCTCCGTGACGAAGGGCGCGTCGAGCCGACGGCGCGCCTGACGGTGAGGTCGGCGCCATCGGCTGTGCGAACGGCCTGGTCGGTGCTGCTCTCGGTGCGAATCGGGACACAGGAGCCCGACGCGCTGAGCGCGCTCGTTCGGCTGCGCGACGAAGTGACGCGGCGGGGTGGGGCAAGCCTCGGGCCGTGTGTCGGCGGACTGCTCGCGCTGTTCGAGCCCAGAAGCCACGAGGACGCGGTAGAGCAAGCGATCGACGCCGGTCTGTGGCTCGGCTCGAGGGACCGGTCCGCACGCGTGGCCATCGCCGATGGTCGCGTGCACCTGCTGGAAGACGCCTCGGGACCGCAGGCGCTCACCGGACCGGTCTTGGCAGCAATCGAGTCACTGGAGGCGCGCACGAACCCGGGCGAGCTCCGCATCGCCGCGGGGACGGCGCGACGGGTGAGCGGCCTCTTTCGTGAGCAGGCTGACGGCGCCGACTTCCTGGTGACGGGTCGTGAGCCGATCCCGCGCGCACTACGGCCGGCCGTGCTGTTGGATCAGCCCGTCGCGCTCGTCGGGCGCGAGGCGGAGCTCGACCTACTGCGGGCCGAGCTCGACCAGGTCATGGGCACAGGCTGCGCCCGCTCGTTCCTGGTGCTGGGGCCCCATGGCGTCGGCAAGAGTCGCCTGATTCGCGAGCTGCTCGGCGAGCTGCGCGACCGTCCGGAGACCTTCATGCTCGACTGCGGCCGGTGCCTCGGGCCCGAGGCCGCGCCGTACGCGCCGCTGGCTCAGGCGCTCAAGGCACGTGCGGGGATCGAGGACGGCGACCCGGCGGTCGAGGTGACGCTCAAGCTCGATCATATGATGCGACGGTGGGTGGCTGCCGATCCCGTCCGACCGACGCCCGAGGAAGAGGCGCTCGTGCCGTGGCTGGGCCGGATCGTCGGGGCCGAGGTCGCGGGAGCCGAGGCCGCGGGACCCGCCGTCGTGCGCGGCGACGCAGTGCAAGAGGCTGCGCTCGCCGACGCCGTCGTCGCCACCTATCGCGGCCTCGCGCGGCGGGCCCCGGTGCTGCTGTTCATCGACGAGGTCGAGCGCGCCGATCCCGGGTCCCTGGCCGTGCTCGCGCGCCTGGCCTGCGCGCCGTTCCCGCTGCTCGTCCTCATGGCGAGCACCGCGCCCGCAGCCGCGACGACGGTCCTGACGCTCGAGCCGTTTCCGGGCCCTGCCGCACGCCAGCTCGTCGAGCACGTGCTGCGAGCGGCTGACGGAGTGACGGAAGCGCTCATCGATCGGCTCTCGGTGCTCTCCGGCGGCGTCCCGGTGCTGGTCTTCGAGATGGTGCACGATCTCGTCGACCGCGGCTTGCTCACCCGCGACCCGACGCTCAACTGGCGGGCCGCTCCGGAGGCAGCGCAAGCAGTCCGGGTCACGGGCCTCGGCGCCGCGTGGGCCGAGACGCGGATGCAGACGCTCGCCCCCGAACGGCGTAGGTTGTTGGAGGTGGCCGCAGTGGTCGGCGAGCGCTTCTGGCCCTCGCTGCTCGCGACGCTGGTGGGCTCCCGAGACGTGGGGGCGGCGCTCGCAGACCTCGTCAGCCGTGGTCTGTTGGTCGCACGCCACGAGCTGCCCGTGCGGGGCGAGGGCGACCTCGGCTTCGCGTGGCCGGCGCTCCGCGAGGTGCTCCTCGACGGGCTGGATCGGGCGAAGCGGCGCGAGCTGCACCGCGCCATCGCGGACTGGCTCGTTGAGCGAGTCGGCGGTCGACCGAGCCTGCTCGATGATGTGATCGCCGAGCACCACGGCCACGCCGGAGAGCCCGAGAAGGCGCTCCAGTACTGCGTTCGAGCCGCGCACCACGCCCTCCGCTCTCAGGCGCCGCGACAGGCCATCGAGCGGATTCGGCGGTTGCGTGCCCTTGTCTCGGGCCAGGACAACCGAACGCTCACTGCGGCGCTCGCGCGGGCGTGCCTCGCCGCCGGCGCGCTCGACGCCGTGCTCCACGAGACGGAGGGCCTCGAGGTCGCGCTCGCCACGCGGGCCCGGGCGCTCGAGCACCTCGGTCGATACGCGGAGGCGGAGGCGACGTTTCGAGAGGCCGCGGACCTCGGCACGGGCGTCGCGCGCCTGCACGCCGAGGTCGGCGCCGCCGCGATGCTCAGCAAGCGCGGCGACCATGAAGCGGCGGTGCTGGCGTTGGTCACGCTGAGTCAGTCGCTCGATGCGCTCGCGGCGAGCAATCCGGACGCCGAGGAGGCCGCGACGGATGCGTACCGGTCCCTCGCCAACGCAGAGATGCGACTGGGGCGCCTCCAAGAGGCGCGCGGCCACCTCGAGCGCGCCCTGAGCCTCGCGGAGGACGTGAACGCGCCGGTGCCCGAGGTCGAGGCCTACAACGCGCTCGGGGCGCTGCACTTCTTCGACGATCGTCCGGACGCGGCCCTGACCGCGTGGCAGAGCGGTCTCCGCATCGCGCGGCGCTATGGGCTCACGCAGCACGAGAGCGTGCTGTTGAACAACGTCGGCGAGCTGTACGTCGAGCGCGGCGCGCTGGCCGAGGCGCGCGAGGCGCTGGCGGGAGCGCTGGCGCTGCACGAGCGGCTCGGGTCGGATCAGGGCATCGCGGACACGTGTCGGCTGCTGGCGACCTGTGCGCGCGCCGAGGGCCGGACCGAGGAGGCGGACGCGCTGGCGGAGCGGAGCCTGGCAGCGGCGCTCAGGACGGGGTCGGAGCCGCTGATTGCGACGTGTCGGGAGCTTCTGCGGCGTCCTTGACGAGAAGGCGCCCGGACGTATTCTGGAAGCATGAAGACGACGTTTGATATTTCAAACGAGGACTTCGAGGCCCTATTGCGGCACACGCAAGCGAAGACGAAGCGTGAGGCCGTGCTCATCGCGATTCGGGCCTTCAACCGGCAGCGCCAGCTCGAGGAGCTCAATCTCAGCCTCAGGGGCAGCTTTCGGGAGTTCCTGACGAACGAGGAGCTGCGCACGAGGCGAGCCCTGGCGTAGCCTGCCGTGTCACGTGCACTGATCGACACGTCCGCCCGGATTGAGTACCTGCGGGGTACGGGCTCCGCCGTGGCCTCGATGGTGGAGGAGCGTCTGCTGTCGAACGAAGCGCTCGTCTGCGACCTGGTGCTCGTGGAGTTGTGGAACGGCGCGCGCGGCGAGCCGGAGCGAAAGGGCCTTCGGAGCCTCCAGGCGGCAGTGGAGTGCCTTCCGACCGAGACGGAGCGCCGACAGTGAGCCGCTGAGCGACGGAAGCTCGAGGCGGGCCTTGAGGATGGTGCCGACCTGCTCGCACTTGGCCACTGAACGGGCGGGCAAGCCGCCCTCTCCCGCCTGAAGCTCGTCGTGCGTTGGCGCGGGACTCAATACCGGCGACACAGGGACCACGATGACGTCATTCGCGAGTCGGTTACGGACGTCCATCGAGACCACCACGGCGGGACGGCGCTTGGAGTCTGGCTCGTCGGGCAGTCTGACCCAGTAGATATGCCCTCGTCGAGGATGCGGCTCGCTCACTGGGTGCGCCGTACGCGGCGTGAATGGCGCGGTACGAGCCTTGGCAGGTTCCGCGGGGGGCGTACCTGCCCGGTACGGTTGGCCCGCCCGCACCGGTGACCGTGCCGCGCCGATGGGACCCACACGACATTTAGGAGGTAGGGTGATCCATACCCCCGGCCTGCCCCTCTATCCGCGCCATTCGCAGCACGCCTCCCTCATTGCGCACGTACAGGGTTTCGCCCAGGTCCGTTGGCTGGCATTGGCAGCCGTTGACGGCCCGTGCGCTGGCCCCATAGGCTGTCCAGGCGATTACCAAGAACCCCATGCCCTACGGAGCACACCCATGTCGCAGCTGACCTTCTTTCCGCGCTTCCCGCACGCGCGGTTGCTGACTGTGGCCGGCCGCCTGACCGCTGCCTCGCTCCTCGTCGTCGGCGCCTGGGGCTGCTCCAGCTCGGGCTCCGTCGCGCCTGCGGCGGGAGACGATGCGGGCTCTGTCGGCACCGACACGGTGGCCGACGCATCCCCAACCGACGTTCCCGCACCCGATGTGGCGCCAGCCGACGCGCCCCAGGCCGACGTACCACCCGCCGACACACCTCAGACGGACGCCTCGGACACGGCCGCACCTGTCGTGCCCCGCAAACTCGATATCTTGTGGGTCATCGACAACTCATCGTCGATGTGCCAGGAGCAGGGCGGCGTGGTAGCCGCTTTTGGCAAGTTCATCGGCAACCTCATCGCGAAAGGGCCTGTGGACTACCGCGTAGCGGTGGTTACCACCGATGTGCTGTCCGATGGCCACAAGGGTACGTTTCGACACAACGTCATCGCCGACAACGCCGTCCCGTTTGCGTGCAGTCAGGCGGTCGCGCACGCATGCCAACCGGCCACTCCCGGCGGTGACGCCGCGTGCTCGAACACGGACGGTCGGGGCCCCAACTGGGCGTGTTATGGGCCCGACAAGACCAACGAGCAGACCAACTGCAACGGTTCGCTCAACACCGGGTGCCAAAAACGTTGCACCACCGATGCCGACTGCGACCAGGAGTTTGCGGGCGCGGCCGCAGGCGACGCGTGCACCAAGGACCCGGCTGCCTGCGCCTACCGGTGCCTCAATCCCGGCGGTGGCGTAGAATCGGGCTGCGTGGCACGGGCACACACGAGCGGCTGCCCCGCGGCAGCGGACGTGCTCAAACAGATGACGGCCGACACGGCCGCCGACCCCAAGACCTGTGGCGGCACGGGAAACAGCGCGGCTCCCTACCTGACCTCCAACAATGCCGCCGACCTGTTTCGCTGCATCGCCAGCGTCGGGGCCGAGCAGAGCAGCAATGCCAACTTGGAGTCGGGCCTCTTGGCCAGCATCCAAGCGCTGTCGCTCACGCCATTCAATGGCACCGACAACACCGCCCAGGCTCGGTGCTTCTTGCGCGACGACGCACACCTGCTCGTAGTCTATGTATCCGACGAAGAGGACTGCTCCACGGCCCCCGGTGCCAAACTCCCGAAGGAGCAGTATGGCACGTGCACCTGTTTGCCCGACAGCGACACTTCCTGGGACGACCCCGCGACGCCCGAGACCACCCTGGTGGCTGGGCCGCTCATGTCGGTGGCCGATACGGTCAAGCGCCTCAAGGCGCTCAAGGCCAACCCCAGCCAAGTGCTAGTGGCCGCGATTGTTGGTGACCACACCCAGGACGGCCTCGACCCCGACACCTCGGGTGCGTTTACGCGTCAGAGCTGTTTTGCCCTCAACGCGATTGCAGCCGACCCCACGGCCTCCGCGCAGTTCAAGAAGCAGCCGCTCGACGCGCGTGACCAAGCCCGCGTGGCCTACTGCGGCAGCAAGTGCGGCGTGTGTGCCGACACCACGCAAAAGCACGCCAAGCTCGCCAACACGTCCGTCTGCGGTACAGCCAATGGCCGAGCCGATTTTGGGAGCCGCTATGTGCAGCTGGTACACCAGTTTGGACCAAATGGCGTGGCGCGCAGCGTGTGTGCGACGTCCGGCTTGGAGGACACTGTGGCCGCCCTCGGCACCTGGGCCGCGGGGCGCATGAGCCCCTGACCCTACGGGGCGGGTGACGCGCCGGTTGCGCGCCCGCCGCGACATTCCGCGCGAATGGGCGCTGTGCGCGTGCGGCTCGCGGCAGCGCCTTTCGATGAGAGGCAGGCGCGCGAGTCGCTTGCAACGAGTTAGCCGCCCCACCCGACCTGTGGCATCCTGCCGCCGTGTTGCCGCCCATCGCCACTGGCACCTCCGACTTCCTTGGGCTCCGCGCCGACCAGGCGCTCTACGTCGACAAGACCGCCGCCTTCGTGGCCCGCGTACTCACTGACCGCAGTCGTGCGCAGCTTTTCTGCCGGCCCCGCCGCTTTGGCAAGACGCTCAACATGACCACATTGCGCGCGTTTGTGGAGCGTGGGACTGACCCGGGGCCCGTGCGCGAGGCGTTTGCCGGACTTGCCATCGAGCACGCGGGCGACGCCGTGTGGCAGCACTTTCAGGTGCATCCCGTCATTTGGCTGTCGTTCAAGGACATCAAGGCCAAGGCATGGACCGACGCGGCGGCCGACTTGGCGCGCAGGCTCGGCGTCGAAGTCGAACGCCACGAGCCCATGCTGCGTGCCGCGCTGCCGCCCGAGCGCCTGCGCGACCTCGACGACCTGCGCGTGGGCGCTCCGCTGGGCCCGGCGCACCGCGCTCTGCTCGAACGCTTGTCCCAGTGGCTACACGAAGCCACCGGCCACAAGCCCATCGTGCTCATCGACGAATACGACACGCCCATCCACGCCGCGTTCGAGCACGGCTACTTCGATGACGCCATCGACTTCTTCCGCCCGTTCTTCGGCGCCGGGCTCAAAGACAACCCCCACGTGGAGCGGTCGGTCATGACCGGCATCTTGCGCGTGGCCATAGAGAGCGTGTTCTCGGGCCTCAATCACTTGGCAGTGCATTCGATGCTCCGCGACCCCAACGAGCCCGCTTACGCCGACGCGTTTGGCTTCACCCAGGCCGAGGTCGACGGGCTGTGCGACCTCGCCGACCTCGATGGCACCACGCGCGACGCAATGAAGGCCATGTATAACGGCTACCGATTGGGCGGTTTCGACCTTTACACGCCGTGGTCGCTCACGCAGTGCCTGGCCAGTCACACCCACCGAGTGCAGCCCTACTGGGTCCACACCAGCGACAACAGCCCCATCCGCGATCTCCTCACAGACCACGGCGTATTGGCCTCTCCGGTGCTCGAGGCCATCTTGCGCGGCGAGGCGGTCACCGCCATGGTCGACGAGCACACCGCCCTGCGCGATGTGGAGCGCCGACCCGAGGCGCTACTCTCATTTCTCGTGCTCGCGGGATACCTGCGCGTCGATACGCTGAGCCCGCGCGGACTGGCCCTCAAAGCCCAATTGCGCCTGCCCAACCTCGAGGTGCGCCTGGCGCTGCAAGAGCTGGTGCAGCAGACGCTCAGCCGCGTCGACGCGCGCGAAGACCTCGGGCCTGCCGTGCTCGCAGGTAACGCCCCGCTCGTACAGGCGCGCCTGCAGGCGCTGCTCACGAACGCGCTGTCGTACCACCTCACCGCCGGCCGGTCGCCCGAGCGGGTCTATCAGGCGTTCGTGGCGGGGCTGCTCATTGTGGTCGAAGACACCCACATCGTGGCCACCGAGGTCGAGACTGGGTTGGGCCGGGCGGACGTGCTCGTCACGCCCCGCCGGCCAGGATTGCCGGGCGTGGTCATGGAGTTGAAGGTGGGCGGTGCCGAGGCGCTCGATGACGCGTTGGAGCAGGCGCGCGTCAAGGACTACGCCGCGCGGCTGCGACAGGTGGGTGCCGAGCCCGTCCGGCTTATGGCGGCGGCGTTCGACGGTAAGCAGGTGCGGGTGGGGTTTGCAGTAGGGTAGCGCGCAGGGGCGACGAACGAGCTTGTCGCGTTTCGGCCAGTGGAATCTCACAAACCAGGAACGGTGAGGAAGTCAGACGTGCTGCTCGCGGCGAAGCCCATGACGGCTGTATGCCATGGTGGCCTACCACCGGCCAGCGCGTGGCGCGGCTTTCCAGGGGTTGTGAGCCGGCGCTCAGCCCCGTGAAAACGTCACTGAAACCTGCATGAAAACGCTATCCATTCATGCGTGAAAGCGCCATCATCAATCTCGTGACCGAACGACTCAGCTACATTCCTCGACTCGTCGATCCGCTGCTTCGCGAGTTGGTCGCAGACACCCCGGCCATCCTGATCGTCGGGCCGCGAGCAACGGGCAAGACGACGTCCGCGCGGCGCCTCGCACGCTCGGTCGTGTCGGCCGATCGACCGGAGCAGGCAGCGGCCTTGCGAGCCGGACCGGATGCCGTGCTCGCTGCCCTCGAGCGGCCAGTGCTCATCGACGAGTGGCAACTCGTTCCGGACACGCTCGCTGCCGTCAAGCGCGCCGTCGACATGGACTGGACTCCCGGCAGCTTCATCCTGACCGGATCGGCGCAGTCCGACGCGCTCGCCGCAGGGTGGCCCGCCACCGGTCGGGTGGTCCGCGTGCGCCAGTGGGGCCTGACGCGCCGTGAGCTCGAGGGCGAGGTCGACAGGCCCTGGTTCTGGGATCGGCTCTTCTCCGGTGACCCGCCCTCGCCGTCACTCACCCGACCGGCGCCGACGTGCGCGGCTACGTCGCTCGCGCGCTCGCCGGTGGCTTTCCGCAGGTCGCGAGGATGTCGTCTGACGTGGCGCGCCGACGGTGGCTCGGGTCGTATGTGGATCAAGTCGTGACGCGAGACGCGGCTCTGCTCGACGAGCATCGGGACCCGGCCCGTCTGCGGCGCTACCTGCGTGCGCTCGCTGCAAACACGGCCGGGCTCGTCGAGCACAAGACCCTGTTCGACGCGGCGGGCGTCACGCGCACGACGGCCGTGGCCTACGACGCGCTCCTGAAGTTGGTCATGGTGTCCGACTCGATTCCCGCGTGGTCGTCCAATCGTATGGGCCGCATCGTGCGCAGCCCAAAGCGGTACCTCGTCGATCCGGCGTTGATGGCGCCATTGCTCGGGGTCGACGAGCGCTCGTGCCTCCGGGATGGGGATCTGCTGGGTCGGGTCCTGGACACGTTCGTGGTCTCTCAGCTGCGACCCGAGCTCGAGGTGGCGACGTGTGCGCCGCACCTGTTTCATCTCCGGCAAGAGGGGGGCCGGCGCGAGATCGACCTCCTGGCGGAGACCGCCGACGGCCGCGTCGTCGCCCTGGAGATCAAGGCAGCGGCCGCGGTAGACCGCCACGACGCACGTCACCTTGCGTGGTTGCGAGACGACCTCGGCGAGCCGTTTGTCGCCGGCGTGGTGCTCCACACGGGCCCCCACACCTACAGCCTGGGTGATCGCCTCTACGCGATGCCGATCGCTGCGATCTGGAGCTGAGCCGCTCCCTACCCCTCCGCAAACCCCACGCGCACCCGCTTGCCATCGAACACCGCCGCCATGAGCCGCACCGGCGTGGCCCCCGCCTCACGCAGCCGCGCGGCGTAGTCCATCGTGCGCAATTGCTCCAGCGCCGCCTTCACCGAGCTGCGCTTGCCGGCCTTGAGCTCCATGACGACGCCGGGCAGCCCGGGACGGCGCGGCGTGACGAGCACGTCCGCCCGCCCGAGGCCGCTCTCGTGCTCGGTGGTGACGGCGTGCGTGTCGGACAGCACGACCAGCAGTCCGGCCACGAACGCCTGATACACCCGCTCAGGCGCGTGGCCACCGGTGAGGTGGTACGACAGCACACGCTCGAGTACGAGGCCCAACTCGCGCTCGACCAAGGGCGCGTTGCCGGTGAGCACGGCGCGCACGAGCGGCGTCTCGGCAGCGTCGGCCTGGTCGGAGATAAACCGCTCCATGAGACCCCGCAGCGCCAGGCGCACCTCGCCGTTGGGCGCCCGGAGACGTGCGCGCCACCGCATCTCGTGCAGCTCAACGGACTCGACGGTGAGATAGCCGGCCAGGAGCAAGAACGAGAGCAACGCGTCGGTCCGTCGCGACACCTCACGGAGCACGGTGTGCTCGTCGACGAAGGCGGTGACAGTCTCTCCGCGCAGGAGCGCCTCGAGCGTGGACCCGGCCAGGACGCCATGGTGCGTCAGGAGATGGCCGACGAGCGCGTTATCGCTCGTTTGCACCCAATGGGGTGCGACACCGTGCGTGGGTGCCGCGAGGAACCGGGTCAACGACCAGGGATTGTAAAGCTCGAGCCCACCGAGCCGATAGCCGTTATACATTGCCTTCATCGCGTCGCGGGTGGGGGTGTCGACCGCGTCCTGGTCGCACAGCGCATCGACCTCGCGCTGCGTAAACCCGAAAGCGTCCGCGTACTCGACGACCGCTCCGGCGGGAGCGTCGAGCATCGTATGCACGGTGAGATGGTTGAGCCCCGAGAACACGCTCTCCTTCGCTACGCGCAGGATGCCGGTCATGACCGAACGTTCGACATGGGGGTTGTCTTTGAGTCCGGCGCCGAGAAACGCGCGAAAGAAGGCGACCGCCTCGTCGACGTAGCCATGCTCGAAGGCGCTGTGAATGGGTGTGTCGTACTCGTCGATGAGGACCAGGGGTTTTTGGCCCGTGGCCAGGTGGAGGAGACGAGCCAGCTGGCGCAGGGCGTCTTCGTGCCGATGTGTGAGGCTATCGGTCCGAAGGAGGTCCTGAAAGACGGCGCGATCGATGTCATTGAGATCCGGCGCGATGGCCGCATGGCGGCTGGCCTCTTCGGCAATCAGCGCCGCGAGATGGAGGCTCGTGGCAGCCCAGTGCGCCTGCTTCACGTCTTTGAACGAGAGCCAGATGACCGGGTGCGATTGAAAGTGTCGCCAAACCCGCTCATCCGCCCGTTCGATGGCAAGGCCCGCAAACGCCGCCCGCACCGCCTCTGGATTGGCAGCGGGTTCGACGAAGGCGCGCAGGGTCGTCATGTTGAGCGTCTTGCCAAAACGACGCGGACGACAAAAAAGAGCGGCGTCCACGACGTCGTTGAGCAGTCGCGCCACGAACGCTTCAGTCTTGTCGACGTAGACGGCCTGGCGCGCCCGAAGGGTGAGAAAGTCAGAGGTGCCCGTGGCGAAGCGCTGCACGTCTGCAAGATGCCACGATGGCTGGGCATCGGCCAGGGGAAGGCGTGCTCGCCGGGCCCTTCCGCCCGACGTACGACCAGGGAGTGCTTTCTGCTGGCACGCAGGCTACCCTTGGGGACATGCACTCCGCTTCGCGAGCCCTGCGTGCCGTGCTGCTGGCGCTTTGCGCCGCGTGTGATGTGCCCGTGCAGCCGGCAGCGGAGACCGAAGGGTCACCGAACGCGCCGGACGTCACCGCTCCGACCGAGACTGCGCAAGTGGTGCCGCCAACCAGCCCGGTCTGTCGTGACCCCAACCCCGCGCCCGGTGGCCCGTGCCTCACGGTCCTCGACCATTGCCCGCCGGGGACGTTCCCGTTCCTCCGGCTCGGGTGCCGGTCGGTCGGCCTGCCGCGCTGCCCGGAGGTCTTCCGCCTGCGAGATGGCACTTGCCATCCTCGCCGCGCGGTCTGTCCGCCGGACACACGCGTCTCGCCCTCGGAGGGCTGCGTGCCCATCGACGGACCGAACGGCTGTCGCACCATCGCGGCGCTCGAGGCGCTCTACCCGGACGGGCACGTCGTGCCGCGCTCGGAGGATCTGACCGAGCGCATCGAATCGGCGCCCGCGGGCTCAACGCTGCTCCTCGCCCCAGGCACCTACCGAGCGGCTGCGTTGATTCGGCGCCCACTCGCGCTGGTTGGCGTCTGTCCGAACCAGGTGCGCGTCGAGGGAGCAAGTGACGGGCCGACGCTCGACCTTCTGCCCGGTGGCGCCCTGCGTGTCTCGGACCTGACGTTCTCCAGGACCTTGACCGCGGTCCGATGCAGCGGGGCGGGTCCCGTCGAGCTCGAGGACGTCCAGATCCGCGAAACGAGCTCGCACGCCGTCGGTGCCGGCGGTTGCGTAGCGCTCCACTTGAACCGAGTGACGATCCGCGGCGCTTCCGGTTCGGCGGTCGCAGTCATGGGAACGCCGCTCGAGGTCACGAGCGCGTCCTTCGAGTACGAAGGCCACGGCGGCGCCATCGAATCGATCGCGCTCGGGGCACCGATGCTGATTCGGGACACCCACATGGAAGCGGTCGGACCCGCCTGGGACGCGGCCGTCTTCGCGGGCAACACGCACCCCGGCGACTGGGCGACGGGGTCGCTTACGATCGCGGCCACCTCGATTGTCGGCCCGCACAGAACCGGCCTGTGGCTCAGCGGGACGGAGGTGACCCTCGACCACGTCTTGATTCGCGGCGTGCGCAACACGCCCGGTGGCTACAAGAACGTCGGCACCCGTGCCCTCGCCGTCATGAGCGGCACGCGACCATTGCTCGCCACACTGCGGGACGTGGCCATCCTGGACTTCACATCGGAGGCGATTCATGTCGACGGCAAGTCGGGCGAAACCGTCGACCTCGAGCGCGTCGTCATTGACGGACAGCGGCTCGGCGATCCACGGGAGAAGCCTGCGGGTCTCTGGGGCGACGGCCAGGAGACGCTCTCCGCGCGCGACGTCACGATCCGAGACATGGCAGGGAGCGCCGTCACGATCGACAGACTCGGAGAACGGTGGAGCTTCGACGGACTGCTCGTCGACCGCGTCGCACCCGCGCCGGGTTGGGACCAGGGCGTCGGCATCGGCGCGTTGGGGGGCGCCATGGTCACGATGACGGACGCAGTCATTCGCGGTACCTGTCGCTCGGCGATTTCTTCGCACTTCGCACCATCGTCGGTGACCGTGCGCCGGGCCCGCCTCACCGAACTCGGTCGTTGCGACGACGCCGTCGCGCTCGGAGTCTCGGCCCAGGTCGGCGGTGCCGTGACGCTGGAGGACGTGGCGATAGAGGGCGGTCGCGTCGCGGGGACCTGGGTCCAGCTCGCCTCGCTCTCGATGCGGAGGGTCACAATCGATGGCGTCGGCGCCGGGGAGGTCCTGACACTCGACGGGCAGCTCGCTAGCGGCGCGGGAGACGGTGTCTTGCTCGTCCGGCCGGCGGCAGCAACGCTCGAGGACGTCACGATTACCGGCTGCGCGCGCGCGGGCCTCCTCGCGACGCACGGTGCCGGCCAACTCAGCGGCCTGCACATCGAGGGCAACGCGTTCGGCCTCGTGTTCCAGAACGGCGCGGACTTCAGCGTAGACACCCTGTCGGTCGTTCGCGACAACCGCATCCGCGACATCTGGCCCGACGGCGCGCTGGCCGTCCCCGCTGGACCAACGGCGACGCCCCGATAGACGCTCGGTCGGCGTCGAAGCTCCGCGGATTGAATTGTGGCCACCTGAGAGTACGCTGTGGCCACCAATGGGGGTGCGTCATCGGGACCACGGTTGGAGTCACAGAGCTGAAGGACCAACTGAGCGCGAGTCTCGCGATCGTGAAAGCTGGTGGCACCGTCACCATCACGGAGCGTGGCCGTCCCGTTGGCCGGATTGTTCCCATCGACACTCCTGATGGGCGGCTGCGGGCGCTCGTGCGAAGCGGCTACTGCTCGTGGTCGAGCGAGCCGCTCCGGCTGCCTGACGCTGTGACCGTGGCCTCGGCCGTGCCGCTGGTCGATGCGCTCCTCGCCGATCGGGCCGAGCGAGAGCAAGCGATGTGATCGTCTGCCTTGACACGAGCTCGCTACTGATTTGCGACCCATGACGTACAGCAGACAGCATCTGCGATGGCGGTTGGGTCGGTCATCGCGAGCTAGGTCTGCGCGCACCGTCCCCGCCGGATCGTCGGACACCCTGCGATGATGCGGGCCTTTACCGAAGTCCTTTCTCTGATCTTCCTGTCTCAACCTCACCAGTGGTGACGTTTTTCCTGCCTAAACAGAGAATAGATTGACTGAGGCCTCGTGCCCAACTACGGTGGCTCGGGTGGAGCCCACGATCCGCGCCCGACTGCTTCAGACGAACCCTTGGCTCGTCGACCCCGCAGAGTGGCCTCGAACTGTCAGCCGACACGTGCAGACCCCCTGGATCCCGCGTCGGGTCGACCCTACAGGGCTCGACGACGTGCGCAAGGCGAAGCTGGTCGTCGGTCCGCGCCAGGTGGGGAAGTCCTCGTGGGTCTGGAGCCGGCTCGCGGCGTACGAGAGCAGCTCCGTGCTCTGGCTGAACTGCGAGGAGGAGCGGATTCGCGCCTGGCTGTCCTCAGCTGGCGGCGTGCTGGCGGACCTGTCACACGAGTTCCCAACGGTCACACGACTCTTTCTCGAAGAGGCCCAGCACCTTTCGGACGCGGGCCTGCTGATCAAGGGGCTCGTCGATGCGCGGCAAGGCCTCGATGTGTGGGCCACGGGCTCCTCCAGCTTCCATCTCGAGGCTCGGACGCGCGAGAGTCTCGCGGGGCGTGCGACGCGGCGGCGCCTCCTTCCGCTGTCCGTACTGGAACTCACCGAAGCCAACGCCTTGCCGGTGCATGCGGCTGCGATCGCGCAGGCGGAGCGCAACGCGCGGCGACAGTGGCTCTTCGGCGGCTACCCGGGCGTCTGGCTGGCCGCGAATCCGGCGCGGGAGCTCTCCGAACTGCTCGAGGCGATCGTCGTTCGCGACGCCTCCGATCGCTTTCAGATCAAGTATGTCGATGCCTTTCGCCGGTTGGTTCAGCTCGCCGCAGGCCAGGTTGGCGGGTTGGTGAACCTCGCCGAGTGGTCGAGTCACCTCGGGATCGCCGCAGGCACCGTGCGCGACTACCTCACGCTTCTGGAGGAGGCGTTCATCGTCAAGCGTCTCAGTCCCTTCGCGGGCGGGAAGCGAAGCGAGCTGACGCACGCGACCCGCATACACTTTTATGACATGGGCCTACGGAACGCGGCGCTCAACGCTTTCTCGCCCGATCTCGACGTCAGGCCCGACCGCGGTGCGCTCGCCGAGGGCTGGGTCTTTGGTGAGCTGACCAAGTCGCTCGGCTTTGGCTGGTCCCTCCACTACTGGAACGCCAAGGGCGGCGCGGAGATGGACTTCGTTCTGGTCTCCGGAGGGCGGGTCGTCGGGATCGAGGTCAAGGCGGGCGCCCCACGGGTCACACGCTCGACCCGCAGCTTCGCGGAGGCCTACCGGCCGGAGCTGATCCTGATCGTTGCGTCGCAGACCTCCGCGGCGCCGCCCTCGGTCGAAGCGACCCCGCTTCGAGTCGTCTCCTTCGCCGAGGTGGGTCAGGTCGTGGCGGACTTGACCGGCGCACACGGCGCGGATGCGGGCATCTTCTAACGCGTCACTCCGCGGCGACACCCGTCACGACGGCGGGGCGACCGCTGAACACCAGCCCGAGCGAGATCGCGTCGGGCTTCCCGTTGCCGTCAGTGTCGACATCCGGCTCCGCCACGGCGGCGATGAAGGGACAGTACTGCGCGAGGTCGCGGCAGTAGCCATCGATGAAGCGGGTGCCACACGTCAGGAGCTTGCCCGCGTCGACGTCCGCACACACGATGGGCACTCCCGGCGCGCCACCGGCCATCAGGGGCGTGTCACCCAAGCCCACGCACGCGCAGTGAGTCGTGATATAGGCGTTGAACATGGCGGCAAACTCCTGGAGATGAACGACCGCCGCGAGCCGGCCCTTCTCCAGCAATCCGCCGCTGGCGGGGATCCCCTCGAGGTGGCCCGACGCCATGCGGTTTCTCAGGAGCTTGAAGCCGAGTGGGATATCGACGGAGAGCCGCTCGGCCGTTGCGATGAGCTTTGGCGCCGTCGAACCAAGGACGAATACGCTCATGGGCTGTGCCGTGCCGGCGACAAACGATGGGCGCGTCACCAGGACTGGGACCGGGCTCGGCGCGTCGATTTCGACTCCCTTCACGCGCCGAACCGCATGAAGGATGAGACTGCCGCCGTCTTGGCGTCGTTCAAGCATCAACCCGAACTGATTGCGTGTGAGCGCTCCCATGAGGATGTCATTCGCGGTCCCGGACTCGCCCAGCGAGGCCGCGATCGCCGTGAAGAGCGCGCCGAGCTGGTTGTCGACGACACCGTCGTCCGTGAAGTCCCAACAGCAGTCGGCGCCAGCGAAGGTGACGTGGTCGAGGTAGGTGACATCGCTCGAGAAGACATAGCTTTCGGGCGCTCCGGTGGGCACGCACGCTCCCTCGGAGCAGACGGACGTGGAGGCGGCGCAGTCGACGGACTCGGATCCCGAGATGGGCAGATAGGTGCACAGCGGCGCCTTCTGCGGCGCCACCGTACAGACTCCCGGCTCGGAGGCCGGCCCGGCGATGGTCCCGGCACAGGTGCGGTCCAACGGAGACTGGCTGCACGGGTTGGGGGAGCACGGTCCCTTGGGGAGCTCGGGCAGCGCGTCTGGCACCCCGACCTCAGGCCCGGAGTCGGGCAGCGCCAAGTCGCTGAGCTCGCGCACCAAGTCCGTTGGCCCGACATCCGGCGGCTCGACCGGCGCCATCGTAGGCGTCTCAGCGGTGCACTGAACCGCAAGCGCCAGCGCGACGAGGCCCCAGCGCGCGCCGCGGCGGACCGGACGCTCAGGGCCCAACGACCACGAGCCCCAGGGCACGCGCGGCACCACCTTGCTTTGCGTCGAACGTCACGAAGGTCGAACCCGCACCACCCACGCGGAGGGCAGCCGCAATGTGAAGCGCGTCCAGCGTGCGCGCGCCCGTGGACACGGCAATGGCTGCAGCGGATTCACAGGTCGTCGCATCGAGCTCGACCTGTGACATGCGCTCCCAGTCTGCGGCGAAGGCCTCCAGCGCGCGTGCTCGGGCCACATCCGACGGCAAGAGTCGCGCGAGGTTGCGCCGGGTCTCGATGAGCGTGTGCCGCGCAGTGACCCACTCCGGATCCGCGAGCAACACCGTCTCGGACCGGTCGCTGTCCGGTTCATCGACGTAGCGCTTGAGGAGTGCGCTTGTGTCCACATACTGCATCAGGTCCCTCGGTCGTCGTCGAGCACGTCGGTCGAGGGGCGCGTGCCCTTTTGCCGAACGACACGCACAGGTGGTCGACCTGAGCCCAGGCGGACCCAGCCCTCGCGCGCGCCCTCTTCCAAACGACTCGTTTGCGGCAATGGCGACAGTAGCGCCTTTGGCTGGCCGCGATCGGTGACGCAGATGACCTCTCCACGAGCAGCACGATCGAGGTACTCGGAGAGGTGCTGCTTCAGCTCTCGAACGCCGACATCCATGTGACCACAATAGTGACAGGAGGTGGACACGTCAATCCAGATCTCTACCGGGCCTAGGGCGCCGTCGCCGCCAAGCCCTTCTTGGCCGCGTCACTCACGCCGTAGGCTTTGGACTCCTCGGCCACCACATCGACGTCTTTCTCGACATTGGCGCTCACCTTGGCGTCCGCCGAGACGGTCGCCGCACCCTCGGGTCGCGGATGCTGGAGGATGATGCCCACGCGGTTCTCGCGGACGACTGCGCCGGTGACGGTAGAGGCGCCACCGCCGGCAGCGCCATCGAAGAGCACGCCCGCGCGGCCGTTGCCGCTCACGGTCCCGCCCTTCAGAGCCACCGACGCGCCGGCAAGCACACCCACGCCGTCACCGACCGACACCAGGCTCGCGCCCTGAAACGCGTTGACGAGGCGCGTCTTGCTGATGGTGCAGTCGGTGAGCTCGGCTTTGGCGCCCAGCGTCACGGCCACGCCCATCAGTCCGTTGTCGACGACCGTCAGCCGCTCCAGCCGCGTCGTCGTACCCGCAACGTCCTGGAGCCAGACGCCTCCGAGCGCGTTGCCCTCGATGCGCGCGTCCGTCAGCGCGCTGCGCCCGCCTGCAGCCACGAGCACGCCCACGCGGGCATTGCCGCGGACCTCGTTCCCCACGCCGAGGCGGACATCGCCCACGCTCGCCGGCGACCCGGAGAGCGCGCCGACCACGAGGCCATCGGCAAGGCCCAGCGCGTCGCCTGCAGCGGCCGTCGTACCCACGATGGCGTTGTACTGGAGGATGATGCCCCGGCTGGAGAACGCCGCCACGCCAGCGACGCGGTTGTCGCGGAGCTCCGTCGCGGTCAGCGCCGAGGTCCCCAGCGGGTTGTCCTCGACGCGCATGCCGCCAGCCCCATTGCCGGAGATGAGGCAGCCCGCCGCGATGACCTCGGCACCCACGGCAGCCACGCCGTAGCGCGCCGCGCCCACGGCGGCGACGTTCTCGAGCGTGATGGTGGCCCCTCCAGTCGCCAAGACGGCGTCTCCGAACTTCCCCTGGGCATCGGCGCGGGTGCCGTCGATGCGGACGCGCCGGAGCGTCACCTTGCCACCAGACACCTGCACGCCAGACACCTGCGATGACTGGACCGCGAGCCCCTCGAGCACGACCTCGCCACTGGTGATGTGCACGGCCGCCTCGGGCTTGGGCGCCTTCAGGATGATGCCGAGGTCGTCGGGTCGCGGCACCTTGAGGATGATCGCCGCCGAGGGCGGCGCCGGCACCTGGAGGATGATGCCGCGCTCCATGGCCGCGTCCGACGGCCCGACGATTCGGAGTGACTTGTCGATCGTGAGGTGCTCGGCGTAGGTCCCTTTGGCTGCAAGCACGGTCGCCCCTGGGCGCGCGGCCGCGATTGCGGCGGAAAGCGTGCTGTACGGGTGAGCCAGGCTGCCATCGCCGCCGGAGCAGGCCGCAGAGACGTACACCACCTCGCTCGCGGTCGTCGCGGCGAAATCTGAGGCGGTCGCGCACGGCTCGGCCTCCACGGCGCCGCACGCGGAGAGAAGGCCCATGAGAAGCAGCGCGCTGCATCGTCGCCATTGAGTAGCCATGCGACGAACATTACTCCAGCACGCGCTGTCACTCAATACCCCTGCCCTGTGTGGAAAACCCCACACGCCAACGCTGAACCCTCGGCCGAGGCTCACCGAGGGTCGGACGAGGGTCGCGACGGGTCTAAGCGTTGTGGGGATCGCACCACAGCGAGGCGGGCCAGTTCACCTGGTACCTGGCACGGCGCGTGCGCTGTGCGCTCGCATGACCACCGACGCCCTCAACCTCGCTCTCGCGCAGCTGGGCTGCCGCAGCGTGACCGTCCATCGCCTCGTCAGCCGCCTCCTCGCCGGCGCCACCGAGGCCTACCTCGTCGTCACGTCGTCAGAGGACACGACCATCATCCCGGCCTCGATCGCCCGCGGCTCGAAGCGGCCGCACGTCGCCTCCGAGCGGCTCACGCTCTTGCATCGCATGGTGGCCGGAGCCCGCCCTCCCGCGTGGGACGTCTCCGAGCTCGACACGGCCGATGGCCGGCACGTGCTGCTCGTGGTCGCGGCGCCTTCGCTTCAGGATCGCGTGCACCGGGCCCGCGAGGACTGGAGCCTCACAGAGCGACAGGCCGACGTGCTGGCCCTGGTCGCGGCAGGCTCCGCCAACAAGGAGGTCGCGCGGAAACTGAGCATCACCGAGAGCGCGGTCGAGGCGCATGTGGGCCGCATCCTGGAGCGCGCGGGCGTCGACTCCCGCTCGTCGCTCATCGTCGCGTTCTGGACGGAGATCTAGCGGCCGCCGGGGATGTGCACGCGCAGACCCGTCGCGCCGCCGCGAATGCTCCCGTCGCCGGTCATCGTTCCCTGGCCATCCACGCCGCCTTGGGCGCCAGCGTTGAGGGTGACCTGATCGACGCCCACGGTCGTCCCGCCGAAGTTGGCCGTGATGTTGTTGACGTTGACCGCCGCACCCAGGCGAATCGAGGTGCCGACCTGCCCGCGACCGGAGAGCCGCGCGGCCGCGTTCGCATCGAGGACGTTCTCCCACGCGCCCGTCGGCAGCCGGTGCCGGTCCGAATGCACACCACCCGAGGCGCTGACGCCGATGCCCAGGTGAATCGACCGAATCCAGTCACGCACGGCTTGCTCGCGCCCGCGCCGGACCTCCTCGGCGTGCATGCGCGCGACCTCAGCCTCCTGGTCGTCATCGATGAGCCCGAGCGGATCCCATCGAATGAGCAGTCCCGTAAGCCCGTCGGTCGCGGTGCCGATGACGCCGCGGCCCGTGGGCGCCGCCATGTCGAGCAGGAAGCTCGCGCCGCCCATGCCGTCGACGGCACGCCTGGACATCTCGTTGACGTCGATGGTCATCGGCGCGCTGGCCGCCGACGACGTCGCCGGCGCGTTGAGCATGTCCTCCAAGTACGGCCGCAGCCGCGTGAACTCGGGCTGCACGACGTCGATGATGGCGCCGACCACGATGGCCGAGAGCTGCACGATCGCCGCTTCCGGCAGGAACACGTGGAAGATCTCCTGCCACGGCAGATGCAGCTGCGCGAGCGACGCGCCCGGCTGGAGATGCCCGTTGGCGCAGTTGATGCCCACGCTCGCAAACGACCCGTTGACCGGCACCATGATCATCACGTTGCCGTTGAGGTTGTCCATGAACGGCAGCTGCCACCGGTACTGGTAGGTCGGTGTGGAGGCGGCCGAGCCCGGGATCGTCACCGAGTCGCCCGTGCCCGTGGCCGTGGTCTGGAAGTCGACCTGGCCGGCCGTGATGTCGGTCCCCGCGGCCGTCCGCCGCACCGTGATGCCGCTGGCGCCAAGCGAGGCGAAGCCACGCCCGCTGCCGTCGACGGTCGCCGCGAGCCCTGTTGCGCGAATGTCGTCCAGCGACGCCTCGAAGCCATTGCCGCCGAGCGTCGTCACGTTCAGTCCCGTCGCAGTGACGTTTCCGGTGGCGGAGAACGAATCACCCACCCGCGCTGACAGGCCTTGGATGCTCGCCTCCTGGAGCCCCAGCTGCGCGCCGGCCGCGACGCTCACACCCGCGGCGTTGATGTCGAGCCGCAGGCCGCTCAGGTTGATGCCCGAGAGATGGCCGTGGGGGAGCGTAATGTCGACGTCATCGTAGTGCACGATGGTGTCGTCCACGTTCACGCGCTCGACGACGAGCTCCATCACGGTCAGCTGGCTCAACGTCCGATTGGCGCCCGTGCCCGTGAACGCGCCCTGCATGCGCGCGCGCACGCCCACGAGCCCGGCGTTGCCGATGTGGATGCCGAGCCGCTTGCCCGTCATCTGACCCGACCAGTCCACGTTGCGGAGGCCGAGATCACGCACCCCGAGCGTGGCCTCGAGGCCGGTGTCGGTCACCGTCACGTCGCCGTTGAAGCCGTGGAGGCCGAAGTTGAAGTGACCGCCGTGGCCCTGCGCGTCCGTGGTCTGGCCGCTGACGTCGATGTTCGCGTCATCCACGCCAGCCCGACTCACGCCGCCGCGGGTGTCGACATGCGCACCGGTGAAGTTGCCGCTCGCGTGGGCGTTCGTGGTCGAGCCATCGGCGCCGTGGTGCTCGACGTTGCCGTTCAGCTGCCCGCCGGCCACGTTCGCGGAGAGGCCGTCGGGCCCTTGCGTGCCGTTGACGCCGGTGAGGCTCGCGGTGCCGCTCACGTCCGTCCGGGTGACTCGCCCTTGCGCGTCGGTCTGTTGCACGTTGGCGCCGCCGTTGAGCGACGCGCCGCCAATGTCGAAGGTCGTCGTGCCGTCATTGGCCCGCGCGACCGTGATGCCGCCGACACGTGCGGTGCCGTGCGCCTGGATGATGCGCTGGCCGCCCGTCTCGAGCGCCTGCTGCAGACCCAACTGGAAGCCCTCGAGCCCCGCGCCGCGCACGTTCAGGTTGAAGGTGTTGGGCCCGAGCACGAAGTTCGACAGCTCGATGCCGTCGATGTAGCCGCGCTGGAGATCGACGTGCAGGTTGCGCGCGTCGTCGTGGAAGTGGATGCCCGTGCCCTCGATCTGCTCGATGCCGAGGTGATCGACGACGAGCGAGCGCACCGCGTCGCCCGAGCGACGCCCGCGGCCCATGAGCGCGGGATCGATCGTCGCCCGCAGGCCCAACGAGACATCGCGCACGTTCACCTGGCCGTCGAGGTCCAGCCCGCGACCTTCCGACGCCCAGTGAACGCCCGAGAGCTGAATGGCCGCGAGGCGCGCATCCAGCGTGATCTCACCTGTCTGGCGATTGACGCCGCCATCCGCCGAGAGCCCGCCGATCCGGTTGACCTCGCCTCGAGCGCCGCGAAGCCGAGCCACGATCGAGTCGGGTGGCACGTCATCGGTGGCCGAGAAGCCGAGCTGCTCGAGCGTGAGATCGCCGAGATGAAAGCGCACGTCGCCGTTCTCGAAGGCGCCGAGCGAGAGGTCCGACACTGAGAGGTGCCCGTGCGAGCGGAAGTAGCTGCCGATGCTGGCGTTGAGCTGCAAGCTCGCGGAGTCGAGGCGCAGCTGCCCGGTCATGGTGAGCGGATCGAAGCCCACGAGCGGGACGTCGCGCACATCGAGCCCATTGATGGCGGCCGTCGGGACCACGATCTCGACGCGCTCGCCGCCGACCGGGACGACCGCGCGCAGCTGGGTGCCCTCGAGCCGCCCGATGTGCAGGTGTGAGAGCGAGCCGGCTCGCAGGACGTAGTGCTGCTCGGCGTCCTGGCCCACGCGCACGGCGACGCTCGCGTCGAAGCCGGTCAGCGCGGCCCGCTGCGCGCGAATGGACTTGTTGCCAGCGATGAGGTCGAGCCCGGCGACCGTCAGGCTGTCGAGGTGCACGTTCAGCGACAGATCCCGATCCACGGGCGACCAGCCGGCCGCGAGCGGATTGCCGAGCCCGCTTGCGGAGAGATCGGCGCCTTGGAGATGAACGTCCTGCACGGCCGTGCCGCCGGCGGTGGACACGCCCTGCACGCGCAGATCGCCCGCGTGAACGCTCGCGGTCCCGCCGCCCGTGGTGGTGTCGAGCCCAGCGCGCAGATCCGTCGCGTCCACGGAGTCGACGTGCGTGCCGCTCGAGGTATGGGTCGCGTCGCGCACGTGCAGGGAGCCGGCGTGGACCTCGCCCTGCTGGAGCGCGTCGCGCTGCCCCGACAGCATGCCGAGCGCGCCCGTGACGCTGCCGCCGATGTCGGTGCCGGACACCGAGCCGACGTGCACGCCGCCCGCGTCGATACCCGAGGCCGATAGCTCGCCGACCTGGACCGAGCCGTTGGCCTGCGTCCCGTTGGCGCCGCCGCCGACCCGCAAGCCACGCAGCTCGGCCGACTCGAGCCCCGGAGCGCCCGTAGCCGTGATGCGTTGCGCCCGCAGCTCCATCTGGTCGACCGGCGGACCGCCCGCGGCCGTGTGCGGCGCGCCCGACAAGCCGAGCGCGGCGTAGGTCTGCGAGCTCATCATCGACATGCCGATGGCGCCGGTGGAGCCGCTGCCGTCGATGCCCTCGGCGCGGAACGTGCCCATGGACTGCCCGGGCGCCGTGCCAACGCCCGCGACCTCGAGGCTCCCGGCCGAGAACGTGGCGCCGCCGTGGAACGAGCGCTGGAGCCGCGTGAACTCGTCGAGCTGCTCGGGCGACAGCACGCCATTGCGCTGAATACCGTACAACTCCAGGTAGCGCGCCTCGCTCGTCTGCATCGCGGGGATCTGCTGCTCGAGCGTGGGGATCTGCGCCTCGATCTCACCAATCTCGCGTGTGAGCCGCTCGCGCTCGTGGGTATCGAGCTCGCGCTGCTCGGGAGTTCGCTGAGCGCCCTGGCTCTGCTGCTGATCGAGGGTGGCGATGCGGGCGCGGTTGCGCTCGATGGTCCGCCGCAGCTGGGTGATACGGGCGGCCGTGTAGCGCGACGGCAGGTGCTCCAGGTCGAGCTGGAGGTTCTCGGCATGAACGCTGTCCACGTGCGCGCCGCCGCTCGTCGTGATGCCCTCGACAAGCAGGTCCCCGACCGAGAGCTGCATGCCGCCCGGGCCGTTCATGATGCCGCCGCGGAAGTCGGTCCCTGTGACGCCCTGCCGCACGCCGCTCACATTGTCGAGCAGCTGCATGAGCGCCGTCTGCTGCACCTGGAGGTTCTGCAGGATGACCCGCGACTGCTCGGGCCGTCCCGTGAGCTGATCGGCCGGGACCGGCAGTTCGGCGGCGTGGACCTCGAGGTTCTGGAGCTGAACGTGACTGATGGCCACCTGCGAGTCCCGCAGAATGACCGTGATGTCACGCACATCCAGCGCGCGGATGCGGAGGACGAGCGTCGTGTTCTGGTCGGGCCGCGCCTCGGTGCGCCAGGTGGCGTCGAGCACGAGCCCCTGGATGCGCATGGCGCCCGTCTGAAGCACCATGTCGTTGTACGGATAACGAATCGCCTCGATCTGGAGGTCCGGCGCCTCGACGAAGAGGGTGCCGTCGTTGCCGTTGAGGTGGGCATCCAGCGTATTGACGGTGTCGTCCTCGGCGCCCTCCGTTCGCCGGAAGCGCATCCCGGCGAGGCTGCCGCCCGTGATGTCCTGGACCTCATCGAGCTCCAGCCCGCGCACGCCGAGGCTGTCTCCCGCCATCGTGATCTGCTCGGTCTGAGCGAGCGCGTCGACCGCCTGGCCGACCATCGACGCCGTCTCGGCCGTCCACTGGAGCGGACCCTCGCGCCAGTAGTTGTTGCCCTCGATCTCGGCCGCCACATAGGGGCCGGCACGGAGCCCGAGCTGCGTCATGAGTGCGGTGTGTTGCTCGAAGCCGTGGTTGGCCGTGGCCGCCTCGTGCACCTCGCGACGATGGCCCGCTGCAATGGCCATCCGACACACGTTGCCGAGCTGCTGCTGGGCGGCAGGCGTGGTGCCCGACCAGGTCCGGGCGTCGCTCACCTGCGCCAGAATGCTCCGCCGGTCCGCGCCGTCCTCGCCGCCGCGGTAGAGGTTGAGGTCGTCAGAGGTCCGCTGGCTCTGGTTCATCTCCGCTTCCATGCGGGACCACCAGTCCGGGTTCTGCTGCTGGAACTGGTGCCGATAGCCCTCGGGCAGCGACCGCACCAGGCTGAAGGCCATGTAGGCGTCGTCGGAGGTGACGGCCCAATCGAACAAGCCGACCGACATGAGCGACTGAATCTCGGCGATGGAGCGCATCGGATCGCGCGCGGCCAGAATGGTGAGTGTGACGCGACGACGCTCCTCGGCCCAAATCCACCGGGTGCCGAGCTGCGAGAGCACGCCGCTCACGAGCTGGACGGCGTCCATGCGACGCACCATCGCCTGCCGAATCGCCACGTTCGGCTCCGCGGTGAGCAGCGTGTAGGCCTCCGTCGCGTTGGCCTGGTTCATCGTGCTCGTCAGCCGGGTCAAGAGCGCCGTAAACGCCTCGAAGCGCGGCGTGTCGCCCGTGAGCGCCGCGTCGGCCCGATCCTGCGCAGCGCGCTCGTCCTCGGTGCTCGCAGTACCGAAGCCGTGCCCGTCGCCGGTGTCGGCCTGCGTCACGAACTGGACGCCCAGGTTGGTCTCCATGCGCTCGAGCCAGTGGCCCTGATCCCGCTCACGGAAGCCCTGCTGCACTGAGGGGGGCTGCGCGCGGATGAGGTAGTAGGCGAGCTGGGCCTCGCGCTCGGTGACCGCCCAGTCGAAGAGGCCGGTCGAGAGGAGCGCGTTGACGAAGCGCAGCGTGTGCTCCGGCGGGCGATGGCGCAGCACGGCCAGAAACGCCTGCATCTGCTCGCCGCGGTTGCTGCGGACGTTGTCGGGGAGGTTCTCGATCCAGCGATCGATGTAGCCACCGAGCTCCAGGCTACGCACGATGGCGCCGACCGCGGCGTGATCCTCACGAATGCGCACGAACTCCGCGAGGACGTGGAGCGCCTCCTCGTCAGTGACCGGGTTGAAGATGCCGGACTCCAGGTTGCGCCGAATCCGCGAGAGGACGCCCTGCGTCTCCTGGTTCTGGAGGGCCGTGCGCTCCGCGGTGGACTCGGTGCGCCGGGTCTCTTCCTCGCGCCGCAGCGCCGCCTCACGGTCGGGGTTGATGGCCTGATCGAGCAGGTCCCGATCGGTGCGCTGAAGGTGCCGCGTGAGCTCGCTCCAGTTCTCGCCGCCCGCGTGATCGCGAAAGCGCTGGACCTGGTCGGGCGTCATCGTGCGGAGGAGGATAAAGGCGTACATCGCCTCTTCATCCGAGACGCCGTTCAGGAAGCCGGTATTGGTGAGATCGATGGCCTTCTCGAGCTTGCGCTCGGCGCGCAGTGCCGAGAACGTGCCCACGCACTCGCGAGGAAATTGGCGAAAGTGAGTGAGGCCGACGTTGTCGCAGAAGTCCCAGAGCCAGTCGTCATCGGGGTGCCGTTGAGCGATGGCGATCCAGGAGGACGTGATGGTCCCCAGATCCCAGTGGGACAGGATGCGCAGCACGGCGAAGACGTCGCCGTCGCCCGTGCCGCCGCGGAGGTTCTGGACGATCTGCTCGAGCTCGGCGGTGTGCGCGTCGCCGACCGCGGTGACCTCAGACTGCGCGTTGGCGGCGGGCTGAGTGCGCGGCGTGCCCGGGACCGGATCGCGCGCGATGCCGGTGGGACGCGCGCCAATCTCGGGCATGGGTCCACCGGAGCGGACCGAGGCCTCGACGGCGTCTGCCTCGTGCTCGGCGGGGCTGCTCGGGCTCTCGATGCCGTTGGCCGCGAGCGGCATGGGTCCCGTCCCACGGCCGCCCGCCTGCTGCACGACGTGGGTCAGCTCATGCGCGACCGTGGCCGCGTCGGGGGAGGCAGAGGCAAAAGCGACGTCGTTGCCCACGGCGTACGCCTGCGCGCCGAGCGAGTCGCACGCCTCGGCCGCCGCGCCCCCGGTATGCGAGCGCACGTCCGCGAAGCTGGTCCCGAACCGCTGCTCCATCTCGGCCTGGTAGGGCACCGCACCGCCGCCGCCGGAAAAGCCGGCCGAAGCGGCCGCGTTGGGATCCTGAGCCGTCGTGGTCTGTCCCGCAGCCGAGCGCAGCGACAGGCGGGAGGCGGCGTCCGCAAACGACGCGCCTCGGAGGGCCTTGCGCATGACGCGCCCGCGCGAGGTGGTCGACGACGGCGCAGACGGCGTGCTCGAGGATGAAGGCGTCGAGGTCGTTTCAGAGGCGGGAGCGGGTGTCGGGGTCGCTGCGGAGTCAGCCACGGGGCCTCCTGATGAGGCCAGTGGGCCTCGGTGTTCAAGCTAGGGATGTTAGCGGCTTACCTAGTCTAACAAAAGACCAAGCGGCGGTGAAATCCAAGGCCCGCGAACGACGCTGGAGCTTGACATGCACATGTGCATGCTAGTCGCATGGCAATGACCAAGCGCGTCCAAGTCCTGATGGAACCCGCCGAGTTCGACGCCATCGAGAAGCTGGCGCGCGAGCGACGAGCATCGGTCGCCGATCTCATGCGCGAGGCGGCACGAGCCCAGCTCCTCGCGGGAGTGCAACGGGCGCGGCGCGTCGAGGCCGCTACGGCGTTCGTAGACCTCCCCGAGACGCCGCTGCCGGCATGGGAAGAGCTGAAGACCGAGATCGAGACCCGCCATGGCTAGGGTCTTCCTCGACGCGAACATCTTCCTCTACGCGACCGGGGGTGAGGGCCCCCACCGTCAGTTCTGCCCAGCCGTACTCCGGGCCGTTGCCGAGGGCGCGCTGGACGGGGCTACGAGCACCGAGGTGTTGCAGGAGATCCTCCACGTTCGCGCCCGTCGTTTTGGCCGTGCGGCGGCGGGTACGGCAGTGCGCGCCGCTTCCGCACTCGTTGCGGACGTCCTCCCCGTCCGCAGAGAAGACGTGCGTGCGGCATGCGACCTGCTCAACCGCCACCCGCAGTTCGGAGCACGCGATGCCGGACACGTCGGGGTGATGATCAACGCACAGATTCCTGTGCTCGTGTCGGTGGATCAGGACTTCGACGTGCTGAATACCGTCAGACGCGTCAGCCCCGAAGCAGCTCTCGGCTTGGGTGGCGTCTAGTCCGCGAGTGACCCCGAGGGACACGGACCTCGGCAGCATGGCCTCGCCGGTCTGGCGCTTTCGAGGTGACTATCGTGCCCCAGAGATTCCGGCAACCAAGCTGTTGTTCAGATTTGTGCCGCCTTCAGGGCAAGTGGATAGGGGCCGCGCACCCGTGCTACCGTAAGCCCCGTGGACGCCGCGCTTTGGGCATTGGGGATCGCAGCTGCAGCGGCGATTGTCTTGGCGACAGGCAAATTCCTGGGCGACCTGGACGAGAGGCACGAGGTCGGGCTGAGGTTCTTCATGCTGGTCTTGGGGGCTGCCCTGGGTTGCAGCGGGCATCGGACTGGCCGCGTGGGGTTTCGATGTCGGCGGAGCCGTGGGCGGGGCGCTCCTCCTGGGTGGCGTTGCAGCTTTCGGAATAGGCGTATTCTTTTTGTCGGGTGTGATCAAGAGCACGGACGACCTGCGAAATCCCTATTCTGATGACGACTGATTGTCCCTGCTGCGGCGCAACCCGAAGAGCGCAACTCAAGACACGGGCCGACCGGCCCAGCGAGCCTGCCTCGGGGACGTCCCGCTCCACGGTTTCGGATGAAGAACCACTCAGTAGAGCCGGGCGATTCGCCGCGTACATCACTCAAGTCAACGTTGCCTCGGAGGTCTGCCCACGCGAAGACCGGGGCAGACTGGGCCCGTGATCGTCCGGTGACCGACAAGCTCAGGTCGCTACCCCAAGTACCACGGCAGCACAGAGACTCCGCGCAGTCGATACGCGTCTTCACCGCCGTGGACGAGCACCGCGTCCGCGATGGGAGCGCCGGCGATGTGGCACCACCACTCGAGCGTCGCGGTCGCGTCGGGGGCGACGGTCTTCCCAGACTTGACCTCGATGGGCATGAGCCGAGACCCGTGATCCACCAAGATGTCCACTTCGTGACCGGTCGCGTCACGCCAGTGGAAGAGCGGCGGGTCCATGCGTCGATTGTGAAATCCCTTGGCCAGCTCGCCGACGACGAAGCTCTCGAAAATCGCCCCACGCAACGGGTGCGCCTCGAGCGTCGATGCGTCTCGAATGCCAAGCAGGTGACACGTCAATCCCGTATCCAGAAAGTGGAGCTTGGGGCGCTTGCGTAGGCGCTTCCGATAGCTCTGATGATGCTGTGACAAGACCATGACGAGAAAGCCGGTCTCCAACGCAGACAACCACTGCCGCGCCGTAGGCTGACTGATACCTGTGTCGGACGCGAGATCCGACAAGTTGAGCTCCTGCCCCGTGCGGGCCGCAGCGAGCCGTAGGAACCGGTCAAAGGCAGCGAGATCCATGACGCGCAGAACGTCGCGCAAGTCGCGCTCCACGTACGTGCGTCGATAGTCGGCCAGCCACTCGCCGGGATCGAGGCCACGGTCGTGGATTCGCGGATAAAAGCCTGCGACGAGCGTCGACCACAGTGACCCTCGCGGTGACGTCCGGACCGAGTCGATCGTGCCTACACGCCCGACGTCGACTGCAGGGCGCCCCCAGAGCTCCGCGACCGTCAGCGGGAGCAGGTGCAATACTGCGACGCGTCCGGCGAGCGACTGCGAGACGTGCTGCATGAGCAGGAAGTTCTGTGAGCCGGTCAGGATGAAGCGTCCTGGGGTCCCGTCGTCATCGACGCGGCCCTGGATGTAGGAGGCCAACTCGGGAGCGCGCTGCACCTCGTCGAGGATGGTTCGAGGTCCGAATCGGTCGAGGAACCCGAGCGGATCGGCGAGAGCCTGCGCGCGGAGATCGGGTCGCTCCAGCGACACGTACGCGTGGTCAGGGAACGCATGTCGCACGAGGGTGGTCTTGCCCGACTGGCGCGGACCGACGAGCGTAACGACCGGCATAGTCGCCGCGGCCCGGAGCAGCGCAGGTGTAATCGCGCGTTCAAGCACGCGAGCACGCTAGCCTTCGAATCTCCGCCGTGTCAAATTGAAGAACTACTTTACAATAATGCGTGAGGGCTCGAGCGTCAGCGCCCTCGCGAGGGCGGCGCGAATCGGAAGCGTGACCCCGCCGCGACTTGTCGGTACGCTGCGGGGCGTGCCTCTCGACCTCTCGATCGTGCGTCCCGGCAGCCCCACTTCACCCTTGTCCGAAGCGTGGGCGAGCGCCCCGGACACGACGGACCCGGCGTTCTGCGCGTGGCTCTCCGACCTCTCCGCCGCGGCGGCCGGAGGCCAGCTCGCGCTCGCATTCCCGCCGGTCCGCGCACCGGAGGTCTCCGAACCAGGCCGCTGGAACGTCGACGGCGACGTGCGGTTCCAGGCGGAGTTCCCGCTGTCGTGGGACACGCTCGATCCGCGCTCGCCCAACTTCGCGCTCAAGCAGTTCTCGAAGCGCCTCTACCTGGAACGCGCGAGCACCTGGCTCGACACGCTGCCTCCCGGTGCACAGGCCCTCGACCTGGGGGGCGGCATCGGTCGCTTCGCCTGCGAGTGGCTCGACCGCGGACTGGCCGTCACGCTCGCCGACCCCAACCCCCGCGCGCTGGAGCTCGCGCTCGGCCACCTGGCGCGCCGCGGCGGGCGCTTCGAGCTCTGGAACCTGGCGGCCGAGTCGCTGCGAGAACTCCCGAGGGACACGTTTCACCTCGTGAGCGCTCTCGAGGTGCTCTGCTACCTGTCGGAGCCGCAGGACGGGCTACGCGAGGCGGCCCGCGTGCTGCGACCGGGCGGGCTGCTGCTGTGCTCGGTCGAGTCCGGCGTGGGCTCTCTCGACCCGGCCATCGCGCATTCGGCGGAGGCCATCGCCACAGCGGCCGCACTGACCGAGCACGCGATCCCGGGCGACACGTGGGTCCGGTACTTCACCGCGGACACCCTGAGCGAGGCCATCTCCCGCGCCGGGCTCGAGGTGCTCGCCGTGCACGGGACGCACTACCTGACCGACGGGCCGCTGCACCGGCTGGTCGACTTCGAGCGCCTGGCCGATCCCGCCTACGCGGACGCACTGCTGGCCTTCGACCGCCTGCTCGAGTCCACGTCGGGCTTTGGCGGCGCCGCCCGCGCGCTCCTCGCGATCGCCCGGAAGCCGGACCCGCACGGCGCGTGAGCCGCTCACGCGAGCTGGCCCTGGTCACGGTCCTCGCCCTCGTCTGGGCCGCAATCATCACGTGGCTCGGCTGGCTGCGCGTGCAGACTTTCCAGTCGCCGGAGTTCGAGGACGAGGCCCTCTATCACCAGATGCTGTGGGCCGTCGGCCAGGGCACGCCCTTCGAGAACACGATCCACCCGCTCCACCGGCCCAGCCACTGGTCTCCCGTCACGCTCCTCGTCTGGCCCCTCTACGCAGCGTTCTCGCAGCTCGGCTCGCCTCACGTCGCCGTCGCGCTCGTCCAAGCGCTCGCCCTGGCCTCGGGTGCCTTCGTCGTCCGACTGCTGGTGCGCGCCGTAGCCAACGCGACGCCCGCCGACGTGTTCCGCTGGGTCACGGTCTACCTCCTGTTCCCGCCCACGCTTGCGCTCGCCTTGTCTCCCTATCGCCCGCTCCTGCTGGCGGTGCCCGCGCTGCTGCTCGTCGGCTACGGCGTCGTCTCGCGCCGTCTGGGGCTCACGCTGCTCGGCTTCGGCGCCGCGGTCGTGTGCCGCGAGGATCTGGCGCTCGTCGCGCTCCCGCTGGCGCTCGTGGCTTGGCTCCGGCATCGCGACCTTCGCTTCGTGCTCTGGCCCCTCGGCCTCGCTCTCGCCTGGTATCTCGTCGTGACCCGCGCCGTGCTGCCCGCGATCCTGCCCGCGGGCTACGAGGCCATCGTGGTGCAGAGCAACCTGGCCACAGACGGTGTCGGCGCGCTGCTCGCCCGCCCCTTCGAGCGCACGCACCTCGTCGCGCTCCTCCTCCTGGTGGTCCCGCTGCTCGGCCTGCCCGTACTCGCCTGGGAGTCGCTGCTGGGAGCCACGGGCGTGGCCGCGATCGCGCTGTACAAGGGCGGCTTCGCCATGAACGTCGTCCACTTCGCGACGCCGGCCGTCCCCGCGGTGCTCGTCGGCGCCATCGTCGCGTGGGGCCGTCACCGGAAGCAGCGGCCCTGGCTGGGAGCCGCGGTGCTCGGCGCCGTGCTACTGACGCATGCCCAACCCTGGCTGCCTCCGGTGTTCGCGACCGACGAGGCGCACAACGGCGCTCCCGACGCCACCTTGCCCGGTGTCGGCACGTGGAGCCCGTTCGCTCCAGCGCGGTTTCAGCCAGACGTCACGGGGCGCTGGGAGCTGCTCGCGCTCATCCCGCCCGACGCGCCCGTCGCGGCCGTGGGGCACCTGCTGCCCGCGCTGTCGCCGCGCGCGCGCCTCTTCGAGCTCGGCCATGCGGACACGCCGGTCCTCGACGTCACCTGGGTCGCCCTGGAGGCGCGCCACCTCTACCGCGGCGCGGGCGACTACCTCGCGTTCGACCCGCCCGCGGCTGTCTGCGCGCTCGCGGCCCTGCGTGGCGCGTTCCACGTGGAACGCGCCTCCGGAGACCTCACGCTGCTGCGGCGCGCGGCCGAGCCCGCAAACGTCCGCGTGCTCGAGGCCCAGGTCCGTGCGTGCCGCCCGCAGCGTGCCACGTCCCCCGACGCGCGCCGCGGCGTGCGCTCCCCGGGTGCCTCTCGCTGATCTTGCAGATCTCACGTTCGGATCCTAGAATCTGCACTCATGTGGATTCAAAGAACAATTGCGCCTCGTCTCGCTCAGCTTGCCGCCCAACGCCCGGCACTGGTCCTCACCGGCGCGCGCCAAACCGGCAAGACCGCACTCCTGCGGCACCAGTTCCCAGAGCACACCTTCGTGTCGCTCGACCTCCCCAGCGCGGCGCGCGAGGCTGAGACCGATCCGGCTTCCTTCCTGTCTCGGTATCCGCCGCCGGTCGTCGTCGATGAGGTCCAGTACGCGCCGGGCCTCTTTCGGCACGTGAAGGCCTCCATCGACGCCGACCGCGGCACGAACGGGCGCTTCATTCTGACCGGCTCGCAACGTTTTGGGCTCATGCATGCCGTCTCGGACTCGCTTGCGGGGCGCGTGGCGGTGTTGGAGCTCGAGACGCTCTCCGTCGCAGAGATTCGGAGCGTCGCGCCGGCGGCCTCGCTCGAGACGATTCTGCTGCGAGGAGGCTATCCCGAGCTCTGGGCCGAGCCGACGCTCGACGCACGCGCCTTCTACAATGCGTACATCGCGACGTGGCTGGAGCGCGATCTGCGTACGTTGCTTCGGGTCGCAAGCCTGCGTGACTTCGAGCGGTTCCTGCGGGCCTGCGCGCTGCGATCCGGGCAGCTCCTCAACCAGTCGGACCTCGCACGCGACGTCGGCGTCAGCGGCTCCACCGCCCGCGAGTGGCTCAACGCACTCGTCGCCACGGGTGTCGTCGCGCTCCTGGAGCCGTGGTTTCGAAACCAGACCAAGTCGCTCACCAAGACGCCCAAGCTGTACTTCTGCGACACTGGGCTGCTGGCAGCGCTCATCAACCTGGATCCGAGCACGCCGCAGGCGCTGCACGAGTCGCCACTGCGGGGCGGCCTGTTCGAGACGGCGGCCTACTGCGAGCTCCGTCGCGCGCTCGGCCTCCGCGACGAGCTGGCAAGCCTCTCCTTCTATCGGGACCGTGACACGGAGGTCGACTTCGTCCTCCATCGCGCCGGGCGATTCGAGCTCACCGAGTGCAGGTGGACGGAGCATCCCGACCGCCAAGACGCCCGAGGCCTCCACAAGGCGGCCGAACGGCTCGGCGAAGACACCATAGCGCGCAGGACGATCGTGTGCCGAACCCCGCACGCCTTTCCGCTGGAGCCAGGGCTCATGGCGGCGCCCCTGGAGACGCTCTCCGGAGCGCGCTAGTCTCGCCCCGCGATGCCCGACGTCCTGGTCCACCTCGCCAACGCGCTCTTCCTGGTGTCGTACCTCGTCCGCGACATCCTCTGGCTGCGCGCGCTCTGCACCGGCGCCGCGGCGTGCCTCGCCGTCGCGTTCTACCGCATGGCGCCGACCGCATGGGCGCTGCTCTGCTGGCAGCTCGTCTTCATCGTCATCAACGGAGTCCAGATCGCCCTCCTCCTCCAAGAGCGCCGCCCCATGGCGCTCGATCCGGACGCCGCGCTGCTCCGCCAGCTGGTGCTCCGCCCGCTGCTCCAGGCCGAGTTCCGCGCCATGCTCGGCCTCGCGCGCTTCGAGAGCGCCGCACCGGGTGAGCTCCTCGTGCGGGCCGGCGCCATGCCCGCCGACCTCGTCGTCGTCCTGCAAGGCCAGGCCGAGGTGCGCGGCGCGACCGGTGTGCTCGCGGTCCTCGGGCCCGGTCGGCTCGTCGGCGAGATGAGCTTCGTCACCGGCGCGCTGCCGACCGCCGACGTCGTCGCTCACGAGGGGACCCGCGTGGTACGGTTCGACCGCGCGGCGCTCGAGCGGCTCTTCGCTCGGCGCCCCGACGTGGGCCGCGCCGTACACGCGGTCCTGGGTGTGGACCTGGTCGCCAAACTGCGCGCGACCCAAGCATAGGGAGGCCGTATGCGTCGACTGGGAACGTCACTGGCACTGATGCTGTCTCTATTGAGCACCGCCGCGACCGCGGGCGAGTTCTTCACGGTGCGGATGCCGAGCTACTTCGTCGAGATTCAAGGCGGCAACCGCGTCGACCTCGTGCTCACCATCGAGTACGACGGTGTCCTGCCGCAGGCGCGCATGCCCGACTACCGCATCGCCCAGATCCTTGCGGAGGACACCCTCTACAGCGTCCCCGACCCGCTGACGTTCTGGGAGCTCACCAACCGCGAGATCGTCCGGCGCATCCTGGTCGCCTTCCCGCAGATCCGGTGGGTCGAGAGCAAGCTCACGGTCAACCCGCGCGACGCCCTCAGCGTGCGCCGGTTCTCGCGAGTCGCCTGGAGTCAGGCGGACCTGCCGAAGCTCGGCGTGGTCAAGGACTTCGTGGCCGATCGCTACCGCGAGGCGCGCCCAGACACCTACAACGTGCTCGTGCCCCGGTGCCTGAAGGAGTCCATCGAGCCGCTGCGCAAGGCCTTCGCGGAGGGCAAGGACGGCGTGGTGGTCGACCTCGCGCCGTACCCGCTGGAAGGCACCGACGAGAGCTACGCCGCGCTCTTTCGGCTGCTCCGCCCGAACGGCCTCTACGACGCACTCATCCTCCCCGAGAGCGCCAAGCATGAGCTCTCGCGGGTGCGCGGCGCCGGTACGCTGCGGGGCATCCTGCTGGTGCACACCGATACGCCCGCCGCGGAGAACCAGCCGCCCGTGGTCGAGACGTCGCTCGGCATGACCCTCGGGCTCGATCCGGCGCGTGTGGCCTTCGCCCGGCTGGGCGATGCGCGGGAGAACTTCTTCTACTACAAGCGCCAGTCCGGGCTCGTGGTCGAAGCGCGGTACGCGTTCCCCTACACCTCGCGCGGCTTCAAGACCGAGCCGTATCTCGCGGGCGCCAAGCTCGCGCTCTTTGCGCCCAAGCTCGACAAGAGGCGCAGCGTGCCGGCGGCGCTCGACAAGGCGTTGGACGCGCTGCGGTAGGTCGGGGCAAACGTCGCCTGCTCCTTGGTGCCGACCCATTCAGTGGCGTACCTTGGAAGACGAAGGCGCCAGCTCCGACGGTGAAGAACGACTCCTCGAAGGTGCTCGCGGCGAACGACAAGCCAGCCAGGGGGAGGACACCATGACCACGCTTACAGCGCTCCGGTCGAGCATCGCCCACGGCGAGTCCGAGACGCTCGAATTCAAGCGCTCGACGGCGGAGCTGCAGCGTGCAGGTCGGACGCTGTGCGGGTTCTTGAACGGCGATGGCGGGCAGGTACTCCTGGGCGTCGGTCCCAAAGGGCAGCTCGTTGGCCAGCAGGTCGCCGACATCACGCTAGGCGACATCGCGGCGACGCTGAGCCGCTTCGAACCAGCCGCGCGCATCGGCATGGAGCACATCGACATCGGTGACGGACGGGCCGTGATCGTCCTCGATGCGCCAGCTTCCAGGCAGTTCGGGCCCTACGTCTTCGAGGGAAGGCCCTACAAGCGCGTCGGCCCCACGACCACGTCGATGGCTCAAGAGGAGTATGCGCGGCTTCTTCTCGATCGGAACCACAGCCGCCACTGATGGGAGAACCAGCCCGCTGAAGGCTTGCACATCGAGGATCTCGACCACGAGGAAATCCTTCGTACTCGGGCCACCGCTATCGAGCAGCGTCGACTCAGTGCCGGCACCAGGATGGAAGTGGGCGACATCCTCGATCGCCTCGGTCTGCGCGTGGACGGCCTGGTCACCAACGCCGCACAGGTCCTCTACGGCACGAAGTTCATGCCGCGCTACCCCCAGGCGCAGCTGAAGCTCGGTCGCTTCCGCGGGACGAAGATCACCGGCAACATCATCGACAACAAGCAAGAATACCTGCACGCCTTCGCAATGGTCCGCGAGGCGATCGCGTGGCTCGACCGCACGCTGCCGTTGTCTGCGCGTTTCCCGCCGGGCGCCATCAACCGCGAGGACCGCCTGCCCGTGCCCGCGGAGGCGCTGCGCGAGATCGTCATCAATGCCGTCATCCATCGCGACGTGAGCAACCCGAGCTCGTACGTCGCGATCGCCGTCTTTGACGACCGCATCGAGGTGCGGAGTATCGGCGACTTCCCGACGGGCGTGCGCGCCGAGTTGCTCTCCCGTGAGCACCTGTCCGTGCGGCGGAACCCGCTCATCGCAGACGCGTTTCACCGGACCGGCGCGATTGAGGCCTGGGGGCGAGGCACGAACCGCGTAATCGAGTCTTGCCGTACGTACGGCATTCCCGAGCCCACGTTCGTAGACGCTGACGGAGCTGTGATCGTAACGTTCAAGGCGGACGTCGTAGCCAGCGCAGGAACACGGCCGGCCACCATAGGCGCAGCGGACGCAACGCTTACGGAGCGCCAGCAGGCGATCCTGCACGTCCTCGAGCAGAAGCCTGCGATGGCGTTGCGCGAGATCATCGCGGCGCTCGCAGGGGCGCCCTCCGATCGACGGATCCGTGAGGAGCTGCTCTATCTGAAGCAGCGCGGGCTGATCGAGCAGTCCGGGCACGGCCGTGGCTCGAGCTGGAGGCGCGGTGGAGAATAGGGCGACGACACAGGCGAGAATGAGGCGGAAATGAGGCGGAAATGAGGCGGACAAGCATCCGGCCTTCCTGTCGGCGAACGACAGGGGCGGCGCGGAGGGCGGCCGGAAGCGTCTCCCCATATTCTTGGCGCGAGACGCCCGACGGGTCGCGGCGTCGGGGAAAGATGCTGGATGGGTTCGGCGGTCATCGCGCGGGACCTCCAGGGGTTCTCGAAGCGACCCCGACCTCGGATCCCCGACCCCCCCGGGGTTCCCGAAGCGACTCGGACCTCGGATCCCCGAACCCCCGGGGGTTCCAGAAGCGACCCGGACCTCGGATCGCCGAACCCCCCGGGGTTCCAGAAGCGACTCCGACCTCGGATCGCCGAACCCCTGGGGTTACGCCGCAGTGTCCGAGCCCTGGCGCGGGTTCTTGCTGGCCCGACGTGCGAAGGCGAGCTGCGCGAGTTGGTCGAGGCTGCCGAAGAAGCTCCCCTCGGCTTCTGCGACCGCCGGCTTGGTCGCCGCCTCCTCGTTCAGGACGTGCCGGAACTTGCGCAGCAACGTGAGCGCCCGGCCACGCAGCGCGACGGCGTCGCCGACCTGCGCGTTGGTGACGCCCGCGACGATGTCGCCGCGCTGGGCCACGAGGTCGCCGAGCCGCAGCCCGGCCTCGATGTGCTCAGTCAGGAGATTGAGCAGGGACCGACCGCCGGGCAGAGGGAGCTCGGCGAGCGCCGCCGCGTGCTGCTCGACGAGCGGCCGGATGGTGCGAACGCGCTGGACCTCCGCGGCATAGGTCGCTCCCCGCTCGCGCGCGGCCGGCAGGAGCTCGCGCAGGGCCAGACGCGCCGTGTCGCGCTGCGCCGGAGCGCTCTTTCGGTCGAGCAGGACGGCCTGGCACAGGTACGTGCCGGCCTCGGCCTGGTCGTCGTGGTCACCGTCGGCCTCCCCCATCAGGTCGGCCAGAGGCCGGAGCTTGAGCTCGGGAGGCAGCGATGCGAGGGCCGAGGCCACGCCGAGCACGTCGGCCGCGTAGAGGGTCCACGCCACGGTGTTCTGGACGGCCGCGCGACGCTCGGGCGAGAGGCCCGCGCGCAGGCCCTCGTCGAGCTCACCGTTGGAGAGATAGGAGTAGTTCGGGCTGGGCATCTGGATTCGGTCCCTTCTGCTGCCGTTGGGTGGACAGCGTTTGCGGAGGACTATGACGGGAGGCGTGGGGCGTCAAGTTTGATGTGGTTTTTGGTGGGGCTCGTGGCGGTCTCGGCTGGGACCCGGGCCGCGCGGCAGCACCAGCACCGGCGGGTCACTTCGGCTCCATCCACTTGAAGACAACGTCCGCCGAGAATTCAATCAGCTCGCGCATGGTGCCATCGTCGGCCGCCTCGGGCCGCGTGCCGCAGCGGGCGAGAACACCGCAGTCAGTGTAGTACTCGCAGACGGCACGCGAATGGCCGCGTCTGGTGCACAGGCCGTGGAGCGTCTCAGTCCAGCTGTACGCCACCTCGCGCGCGACGCAGATGCGGGCGGCGCACACTTCGTCGTCCCGGCAAGAGCACTCGACCTCGCCATTCGCACGGACGACAGCTAGGAACTCGTCGCGACTTGCAATGATGCGCTCCTGTGCGGCGCATTGTCGAAGCTGTGCTCCGAGAGCGAGGGTCACGAGCAGACGGGAGGCAAGCCGCGCTGGCCAGCCGACGCGGCCCCGCAGCTCGGCCATCGTCCCAGCGCAGAGCGTAGTGCGGCTATCGGAGGTCATCGTCCAGTCCACTTGGCCCAGGATCCACCTCGTTTCGAACCATCAGCTCTATCGCCGGCGCAAATATCTGTCGCTTCTCCGAACTCGCGAGGTCCCAGAGTCGCCTGTCGGCGCAATCTCGCGCGAGAGTGACGTTGACAAGACAATTGCATACATCGACAGAGAGCCCTCGACCTCTGCATGCCGCGAAGATCAAGTCAGTCGCCTCCTGGACCAACGAACGACGCACGCATTGGCGAAGGAAACGCCCGTCTCGCGGCAGGCAGTGCGGGGCGCCCGCAGGGACGCCCTGTGAACCAATGGCGTTCGCGCGCACGGCCGGTCCCAGCGTGTACCTGGTCGCTGGAGCGCACGCCAGCCCGGAGGTCACGAGAGCGCCCGACAGAGCGGCCGCTGCTGCAAGGCGTCCCTTTGACACGGGTGGGCGTCGGGTCAACATGCTCGGGGGCCAGTTACGCGCCGCCGTAGCCGGGCGTCGGGTCAGCGGACAAGATCGCGATTGGGTCGGAGTCGAGTGGACCTCCAAGTAGGTCAGGTTCGAGCGCAATCATGCCAAGGAAGGGAACGGGATCGATGACGCCGCATCCGAGCTTGTTGAACACCTCAGTCGAACGCGTAGATGCGCACATCTCGACAATCGTGAGCGAACTGGGGCGGGGCTTGCAGCCTCCGCAGTCAACTGGAGCCTCGAGTTCGCTCGGTCCTTGCGCGACCTTCTGGTTCCGACACTCGGGCGGGCACTCGCCAAGTGTAACCTCGTCAGAGACCATATTGTCGCATGAGACGACCGCAATTCCAGTGGGGTGGCGAAGGTACGTGCAGGCCGTTCCCGAAGAACGGTCGCGGCACTCGCAGATCCAGCGGTCGGAGCACCCCTCCCCCGGGGGGCAATCGCGCGGCGCAAGGGACCAGCACTGCGACTCGGCCCCGATGTCACCCACGTCGCCAACCAAGCAATCGATGAGAGCCGAGATCAGCCAGGCGAGACAATCGTTCAGAACGGATTCGCTGTCGGCGTAACGCTTGCTCCCGGAAGGCTTCGGAGCATGCGTACCCCAACACCGCTCAAATGCCTCCCTGGCCTCCTTCACACTTTGACTCTCGGTCTTGCATCCAGCGGAGCCCTTATCCTCGGGCGGCAGAGGATAGACCTTGAAACAGCTGATCATTTTTTTTGCCCAAATGTCGCACAACTCTTTTTTTCCCTCTGGAACCGGGACGCATGACCTGAGGAGCCAGTCGTAGTCATTCTTGCAAGGATGATCCTTCCCGGGTACGCCGAGGCCAGCCGAACACAACTTGCGAACCCATTGTGCTCTTGCCAATTGATCCTTTTCCTTGCCACATGGCACGAGGCCCGCAATCGGTCCGTCCGAGCGTCCCCTTGAATGTCGCCGCCCACTGTCCGTGCCAGACCCGCCGGGCGGCACGTTGCTCGGTTGTTGACCGCTGTCGGCTGTATCGTCTCCGGACGAGTGAACTGGCGCATTTCCGCTCTCCTCCTCGTCCTCGTCATTCCAGTCGTCCTCCAGGTCATCGAAGATCCAGTCTTCGGACTGCTCTTCATCCGCCTTCTTCGGCTTGGCCACGTCTGGGACGCTTCCTGCCATGGCTTTGACCAGCAGGTATGGATCGAGCCCAAAGCACGGGTTGGCCGGATCCATCCAAAACGGGACCTCGGCGGTCACCGGAGGCGGCTGCGGCCCTGGCTCGGATCGAAAGTCGGGGACAGGGTCGACGTCGGGACTGCCAATCAGTCCGCATCTGCCGAACAGGCCCATGGCGAAGCCGGCCTTGTCCTTGCTGCAGGGGGAGGGGGCCATGGGCAACATGGTCGGTTGACCCTTTCCGGGTTCAACGGACGGCGGCAACGGAGGTGACTGCTCCATCCCGAATTCGACGATCACGAGCGTCGCGCGAGAGTCGCTTGGGTTGGGAAGCGCCTGGTGCCTCGGCTGGTATGTGTCGGAGAACGGTAGTTGCTTCATGGCGCGCTCCTCCTCCCGGCCAGCTTCAGCATGGCGCCAACAATGCCCTCGTAGGTCATCGGGGCGTCGAGGTTGAGCCCCCCGCGACTCTCAAGCGCCTGGAGCATGTGGTGCTCGAAGCGAGCGGTCCAGATGATGCGCTCCATGAATTGCGCGGGGTTGGCCTGCGCCCGAAGATAGGCGTCCAGGTCCTTGAACCCGCTCGCCGCGAGGTGCTCACGCACCATCGAAGAGCTGTCCAGAATCGCGCGAGACAGTACGAAGTGCGTGCTCGGCGGCACACGATCGAGATCGCGTCGGACGGCGGCCTCGAGGTCGGCGATGCGCTGGACGAGCTCGCTCCGAAAGTCACGGGTTGGCGGTCGCAGGCGGACGGGTGAGGTGTGGCTCGACGCCGGCCGAGGGATGCGCTCCGGCGTCCTGGAGACGCCCGCCGACGTGACCTGCTTGCCGGCACAGCCACCACCCTGATGCGGCGCTGCGTCGTGCGCAGCGGAGCACCCGCAGCCACCGGAGCCGCCACAACCACCCTCGCAAGCGTCGCCTGAGGCGCAGGCATCGCAGCACGCACTTCCCGGCGCCTTGTCAGCCAGCGTGACGCGGAGCGCGCGCTCCGGCTGAATGGTGGGGATCGCCGCTCTGGCGCTGAAGCCATACCCGTCGGCGCGTGCCGGCGGTGCGTCTTGGGCCACTTGCGCCCGGGTCACGGGCGCCTCCCGGGTCGCATTGACAGAGCCACGCATGGGCCGAGCGCCTTGCCTGGTCAACAGTCGTTCAACTCTCATGCGACCCCCCGCACGGCAGGAAGCCGGCCGTGCACCAGGACGGAGATCGCTGGGGCGCGGCCGGGTTCGAGTGGCTCGTGACTACCCCTTGACCATCATCGACACGCCGATGGTGACCGTCCACGTTCCAGCCGGGCTCTGGGCATCGATGACGGGGATCAGGTAGGCGCCGAAGAAGTCTGGGTCCGTGACGAGCGCTGCGCTCGTCAGCGTGACCGGCGGGCCGTACCCACCCTGGTCCGAGAGGGCGAAGTTGCCCACGGAGCCGACGTTGCCCGGCGTGATGTCGAGGTAGGCGGGGCTTCCGCCCGAGTAGGCCAGGTACTTGCCGAAGCCGACGGGGAGGGAGCCGCTGACCCCCAGAAAGCCCGGGTCGTTCGCCGTGACGAGCTTCATCCGGAGCTGGGTCGTCAGGATGGTGGCCGAGGACACCAACGACTTGACTCGGAAGCCCGCGAAGATGGACTTCACGCCATCGCCGAGCTTCCAAATGGCGCGCTGGTTGTCGTAGATCAGGCCCGTGGTATTGGGGCCGGACAGGGTATATTCCGATTCGATCATGGGCATGACGAGATCCTCCAAGCAGCATGGGGGCCCCGTGTTGTCGAGGCCCCGTGTTGTCGAGGCCCCGTGTTGTCGAGGCCCCGTGTTGTCGAGGCCCCGTGTCTAGCGATGGGCCGACGTTACCTAGCCGTACCGCCAATGTCAATGGACAAAGTGCCATGAAGAAGAAAAATTTTGGAACCGATGTATTGAAGGCACACGTTGACGACAACACGGTCCACGCTCAACCGGTGGCACGGTAGTCCCGAGACGTCGAACCCAGGCGGAACGAAACGACATTCTCAAGAGCCGCGCTCCACGAATTCGCCACGTGGCCTTGTTCGCGGCACGGGCGCCCGTTCGCGCCTCATTGACCCACCGCGCGCTCCTGGCTACCGTGCGCGGACATGGGCTGCCTCCGCTCGCTCCGCGTCGCCGTCCTCTTCGCAACGGCGCTCGCTGGGTGCTCCTTCGCGGACCCTCCGGCGAGCGCCGACGCGACCACCGGTGCGACTCCCGTCGACACCGCGCCCGACGTTCCTGCGGTGAGCGCGCCAGACCTGCCAGGTTCCGATGCCGCGCCTGCCTCTGACTCGGCCTCCGATGCCGCGCCCGCCCCGGACTCTGGCCCGCCCGTCGCGTGGGTGAACCCCTTCATCGGGACCGGCTTCACCGGCGGCAACGTCGGGTCCTCGCACCCCGGAGCCACGCGGCCCTTCGGCCTCGTCAAGGCGAGCCCGGACACGGTCGACCAGAACGGCAAGGCGCTCGGGGCCCTGCACTGCGCGGGGTATCAGTACGCCGATCCGGACATGGCGGGGCTCTCCCACACGCGTCTTCAGGGGACCGGCGTGCCCGACATCCTGGCGCCGACGCTGTTCTCGCAAGCGGGGAGGCCCGACCTCGCCGACGAGTGGACGCGGTGGATCGGCACCGTGAGCTACACGACCGCTCCCGACGGGCTCATCGGCAACGACGACGCCGGGACGCTCTCTGCGTGGTATGTGCTCGCGGCCGTGGGGTTGCTCCCGCGGCCGTGCGTGCCGGGCTACGACCTCGTGGCGCCCCGCTTCGAGCGCGCAGTGCTGCACCTGCCGACCGGCGAGGTCGTCATCGAGGCGCCGGGCGCGTCGCAGGGTGCGTCGTTTGGCGCTGTCACATGGAACCAAGAACCGCTGGCGGGCCGATGGATCGACCATGCCGCGCTAGTCCAGGGCGGCACGCTGCGGTTTCAGCCCAAGCCGTGATGGCGCAGAGTGGCGAGCCTGGCCACATGACGCAGGCTACCCGTCGACGTGCGCGTCCACCAATGACAACCCGCGATCGATGACTTCGAACCCCTCGGCGAGCTGCGCCTCGGTGATGCACAGCGGCGGGTTGGTCATGACGGTGCCCCACTGGAGCATGGTGAACAGCCCGTTGTCGCGGAAGAACTTGGCCAGCTGCGGCATGGCGGGGTGCGCGCCCGCGTAGGGCACGAGGCGCTCGCCAGCAGTGTTCTTCTGAAGCTCGATGAGCCCGAACAGGCCGATGTTGCGATGCGTCCGCACGCACTTGTGCTTCGCTGCCAGCCGCTCCATGTGCTCGCGCATCACGGGCTCGAGGCGCGCGGCGTTGCCAATGAGGTCCTCCTCCATCATCACGTTGATCCCCGCGAGCGCGGCGGCGAGGCACACGGGGTGACCGGAGTAGGTGAGGCCACCCCAGAAGACGTTCTCGCGAAAGTGCTCGGCGATCGCATCCGAGAGCCCGAGCACGCCGAGGGGGAGGTAGCTCGAGGTGACGCCCTTGGCCATGGTGACCATGTCGGGGACGATGTCGCCGTGCTCGAACGCGAGCTTCTTGCCGGTGCGCCCCCAGCCGCACATCACCTCGTCGCAGACCAGCAGGATGCCGTACTTCTGGAGGAGCGCCTTGAGCCCCTGGAGGTAGCCCTTGGGCGGGACCAGGATGCCGTTGGTTCCCGTCACCGTCTCGATGAACATGGCCGCGATGGTGTGCGGGCCCTCGAACTGGATGATCTCCTCGAGGTAGCGCAGGTTGTTCGCGACGATCTGCTCCTCGGTGCTGCCGAAGCTGTAGTCCCACGGCACCGGATCCATCACGCGGACGACGCCCGACATCCCCGGCTCGTTGTACCAACGGCGCGGGTCCCCGGTCAGCGTCATCGCGCCATGCGTCGCGCCGTGGTAGCTCCGATAGCGCACGAGCAGCTTGTGACGCTTGGTATAGAGGCGCGCGGCCTTGATGGCGTTCTCGTTGGCCTCAGCGCCTCCCAGTGTATAGAAGAACGTGTTGATGTCCCCGGGGACCAGCTCCGCGAGCCGCTGCGACAGCTTGGCCCGGACCTCGGTCGCCATGCCCGGGTAGACGAAGATGAGCGAGTCGAGCTGGTCCTTGATGGCCTGGATGACCTTGGGGTGGCCGTGTCCGATGTTGACGGACATGAGCTGGCTGTTGAAGTCCAACCACCGTTGGCCCTCGGGACCGTACAGATAGACGCCCTCGGCGCGCGCGATGGCGTGCGGGTCGACCTTGCCCGAGGCGGACCAGGAGAAGAGGCTGTGCTGCTTGCACAGGGAGACCATCTCGGCGGAGCTCATGCTGGGTGGGTTCATGTCAGGCCTTTTGCTGGTGAGTGTGGAACCACGACGGGCGGACTGTAGTGCAGGGCTGCGGGCCGGTCTACTTGCCGCCCCGACCGCCTTGACCCGGCCGCCACCGCCCACGACACTCGCGCGCGGAGGTGCCCCGTTTCTTCGCTGCGCTCGATTGGCCGTGCCTACGTCAACGCGACCTCGCCCTCGGTGCGCCGCGTTCGGGCCGAGCTACGGCGCGTCGCGGCCACGCACCTCGCGGGTCGCCGTGCGTCGCTCTGCGTCGACGTCGGCGGCGGCACCTCGCGCTATCGGGACGTCCTGCCGAGCGAGCGCTTCGTCTCCCTCGACATCGCCGCACGCGACTCGACGAGCGTCGTGGGGGACCTCACCGCGCTGCCGCTGGCGTCCGGCTCCGTCGAGCTCATCACCTGCCTCCAGGTGCTCGAGCACGTGCGCGACACACGAGCCGCGCTGTCGGAGTGCCGGCGCGTGCTCACGCCGAACGGGCACCTCATCGTCGCGGTGCCGCTGCTCTATGGCGAGCACGACGTCGTGGACTATTGGCGCTGGACCCGCCTCGGGATGCGGACCGCGCTCGAGGACGCCGGTCTCGAGGTCCTGGAGGTTACCGCTTACGGAGGCTACTTCATGTCGCTGGGCGTCATGCTGGGGCGTTTCCCGGGCGTCGTGCTCGGGCGCGCCTCGCAGGGCTGGACGGCCAACGGCGACGCGCGCGACTACGCCCGCTACGCCCTTCACGCCGCGTTAGGGCTCCCCTTTACGCTCGCCGCCAACGCGCTCGAGCGGCTCGACCGCCTCGACGTGCGCCAGGACGACGCGGCCGGGCTCATCGCCGTGGCGCGACGCCCGGCACTGCCCCACACGGACGGTCGACCGTAGCGACTGCGGGACTCTACCGTAGTCCAACCGTAGCGAGACACTCCGCGGCGAGTCACCGCCGACACGAACACAGCGATTTCAATCAGTTACGATGCCTCCGGGAGCTGGCACGGGACGTGTAATAGTCGTTCTCGTCCCGCCGATGCGGTGAGTGACACAAACCAACAAACCTCAAGAAACTTGGAGACCATCATGAAGACGCACATCATCTCGACCCTGTCCTTCTCGTTCGCTCTCACCGTCGCCGCCTGCGGCGAGGCTCCCAACGCGGTCCAGAGTGTCGAGGAGAGCCCGACGCTCACGGCGATGGCTGCCCTCGGAGCCGAGCCCAGCCTCTCGGCGATGGCGCCCGAGGACGCCGCACGGTTCCTCCAGACCGTGCAGCATGACGACCTGACGGTGCGCACGGTCGCAACGTTCCAGGGAGACCGCTTCGAGTTCACGGCGACGCCCGTCGCGGTCTGGAGCAAGGGCAACGGCGCGTCCCTCGCCACGGTCATTCAGCGTGGATTCCGGGACGGCAAGGGCGTCATCATCGCAACCTTGCTCGACTCGAAAGGCGCGCCCATCTCGGTCCTGTCGGTGGAGGGCCAAGGCGATGGCATCGTCACGACCGAGCACGGACCGATGGGCCCGCAGCTGATTGACCCGGACGCTCTCGGCCTCGGTGCACCGCCCTCGGGCGTCGCGACCCGGTCTGGCGCGCTGGCGGGCTGGAACGAGACCAACCCCGGCACCGAGTGCACCATCCTGTACGGTCTCGTCAACACGGGTGCCACCATCGCGGACGGGATGTGCCTGGTCGACGCCGGCTTCGTGTGTGGGTTCCTGTACGCCTTCAACGAGCCGGCCCGCAACGAGTGCATGGCCGCCCGCCTGAGCAGCTGCGCCATCGCCTCCAACCAGTGGCAGCAGACGGTCTGCCAGTAGACGAGCCAGAGTCCCAGGGGCCTGAGGTTCACACGAACCTCGGGCTCTTGGCGTTTGAGTAGGTCGGCCGCTACAGCACGCCCTCGATGCCCGCGGAAAGAAAGATCACGTTTCCTCGGAGCCCTTCGTCGAGCGGCGTGTAGACTCCAAAGAACGGATGCACATACGGGGCATGGACCGCCAGCGTGCCGCCGAGAGAATGCAGAAACCGCTCGGCGATGGTCGCGTCCAGGTCCGAGCGGATGTTGGCGATGTTCACGAGCTCGAGCGCCAGCGACACAATCGAGACGCGCGCACCGAGCGCCAGGTTCGCGCGGAAGTAGCCACCCACGCTCCCCTTGAGGTCGAGCTTGCGGCTCCCCAGGCTGATGGTTGCGCTCTCGGTGATCGTCACGTCGAAGCCCACGTCGATCTGGGCAAAGAAGTAGGGGATCTGAATCCGAGGTGAGACGGCGAGCCGAACGGCCGTCGTGTACGGCGCCACTTGCACGACGTCGGTGAGCCGGCCGAAGCCCCCTCCGATGGTGGTGAAGAGCTGCTCGACCGTCGAGGGCCGGTAGGTCGGCAGCGCGACCCCGAAACGCAAGGTGAGCGAGGCCACGCCGAAGCTGAAGGTCTTGAAGCCGCCGACCTCCACGTTGCCGATGGTCGTCGTAGACGCGGCCTTCTTTGGAATGGCCGACAGAATCGGGATGGAGGCATAGGCACCAAAGCCCGAGCCGCCGTGATGGTACTGGCCGTAGAGCTCCGTGCGCAGCAGGGTGAACGCGTCGGGCTGTTCGATGGGCACACCGGGATCGAAGCGGAGCTGAATCGCGATGCCGGGCCGCGGGCGGTCGACCTGCGCGGTCTGCGCCGCAGCGAGGGTCGAGCTGAGGCAGAACAGAGCCACGAGCAGCGGGCGAAACGTCACGGGCGACCTCCGGGGGGCATCGGCATCCGTGGAGTATGCGGCCGGGGCGCACGGCAGCGCAACAGGTCACTCCGCGGGACAATCGACAGCAGGGCGGGCCGCTTGACAGCGGGCGCTCTGTCATACAGCTTGTCTGCCATGGCGACCCGCATCAACGCCCGCATCGACGACCAACTGGCATCGCGGGTCGAAGCGGTACAGCGCCGCACCGGGTTGAGCGTGACCGATCTCGTTCGCCGCGGACTGACACAGGTGTGCGACGCCGTGGAGGAGCGCGACGACGCACTGGCCATCTTCACGCGCCATGGGTTCGTCGGCTGTGGTGACGGAGTCGAGGACGGCGCGTCTCGAGTCAAGGAGCGCGTGCGTGCCCGGTTGACGGACAAGGCGTGATCCTGGTCGACAGTGGCTTCTTCGTCGCGCTGGCCAGCCGGCGGGACAACCTGCACCAGACGGCGCTCGCCACGGCGACCCGCTTTCGGGAGCCCTGGGTCACCACCTGGCCGGTCATGACCGAGGTCTGCTACTTCTTGGTCGACCGTCTCGGCCCGGACGCCGAGTCCAGCTTTCTGCGATCGATTCGCGCGGGTGCCGCCTCGGTGCTCGATCTGGCGGCGCGCGATCTGGAGCGCATGGCCGACCTAGTCGACCAGTACCGCGATCTCCCCATGGACCTCGCCGATGCCTCACTGGTGGTCGCGGCGGAGAAGCTCGGAACCGGCAGGATCCTCTCGACCGACGAGCGCGACTTCAGTGCCTATCGATGGAAGCGCCACCGACCCTTCGAGAACCTGTTCACCGTGTGAGGCCGCAGAAAGGCCCCAGAATGGGGCACTACCTGGCGCGCACCATGCCCGTCGCGTGACGCAGCCCGAGCACCGCCAGCTCCAGCCGCATCCGGAGGTTCGCCTCGTTCTCTTCGGCCATGCGCACGTTCGCGTCGGCCTCCGACACCTCCAGGCTGGTCAGCGCGCCGGCCGCGCGCGCCTTATCGACGATGTCCTTCGTCTCCTTGGCGAGGCGCGTCTGCGCTTCGGCGGTGACCAGCGCGGCCTTGGCGTTGTCGACCTCCAGCGCGGCCTGGCGCACGCCGGCGCGGATGCGATGCTCCTCGGTGGCGATGTCGGCCTCCATGACCGTCAGGCGGGCGCGGCGCTCGCTCATGTCGGCGTAGCGGGTCCCGCGATCGAAGAGCGGCACGACGAGGTTGAGCGTGATGGCCCACGACCAATTCTCGCCGGTGAAGCCCGCCGTGTCGGAGTAGCGCGCCCAGGCGTTGGCCGTGAGCAGCGGCAGCCAGCGCCACTCGGCCTCGTGCACGAGCGCCTTTTGAGCGGCGAGTCCGGCTCGGCGGGCCGTCAGGTCGGCGCGCTCGGCGACGGCGCGGGTGAACAGCGCGTCCAGGCTGTCCGAGGGCGCATCGAGCGTCGGGGGCGGAACGAGCACCTCGGGCGGAGCGTCGTCGAGCAGCACGCCCAGCACGCTGAGGAGCTGCCGGCGCCCCTGCTCGGCGCGGAGCAGATCCTGGTCGGCGCGCGTGCGCTCGAGCTTGGCCCGCACGAGGGACAGCGCGTTGTCCCCCCCCGCCTCGCGCTTGAGGTCCGCCTGCTTGATGCGCTCGTCGGCGAGCCACGCCGCGCGCTTGGCGGCAGCGATCAGGCGATCGAGGCCCGAGACGGCGTAGAACACCTCGGCGACGCGATAGGCGATCTCACGCCGCACGACGTCCTGACCCTGCTCCTGCGCCGTGAGCCCGAGCTTCGTGGCCTTCATGAGCGCGATGGGCGCATACGCAAAGAGGGTCTGGTCGAGCGTGAGCACGGCCCCGAAGGTGTCCTTCTTCTGGATGATCGTCGGCGGCGGGAGCTGCGACGGGTCGATCTTGACGAGATCTTTGATTTGCTGCGGCAGCAGCCCCAGAAACCCGGTCACGAAGCTCGACGTATCGAAGGACGCCTCGTCGGAGTTGTGCGTGTAGCTGCCAATCAGCTTCACGTCCGGCAACCACGCCGTCAGCACGCGCTTGCGCTGCATGTCGGCCTCGGCAAGGCGCGCGCGCATCGCGACGAGGTCCGGGCTCTTCTCCAACGCGCGCGCGGTCGCCTGGTCGAGCGTGAGCGGCTCCGCGGCGCCGGCGGGCGCGGCCCAGCCGACACAGAGCGCGAACAGCACGACGAGCGCGGTCGGGAGGATCTGCGTCGCCGCTGCGGGATCGGCGGGCAGGGCGGGCTCAGCCGGCAGCACGGGCTCAGACACCGGCGCAGGCTTGGCGCGACGCCCAAAGAGGCGACGAAAGAATCGGCCAATTCCCCCCGGGAGCCGGCGCAGCTTGTCGAACCACAAGAACACGGCTGGAACCACCACGAGCGTGAGCAGCGTCGAGGTCACGACCCCGCCGATGACGGCGAGGGCCATGGGGCTGCGAAACTCGGAGCCCGGTCCGTTCGACAGCGCGGTCGGGAGCATGCCGAGGATCATGGCCGCCGAGGTCATCAGGATGGGCCGCAGCCGGCGCCGCCCCGCGTCGAGCACGGCCTCGCGCGGCTCGAGCCCATGGCGTTGGTTCTCCAACGCGGCATCGACGAGCAGGATGGCGTTCTTCGTCACGAGGCCCATGAGCAGGATGATCCCGATGTTCGAGCCCATGGAGAGCGAGTTGTCGGTCAGAAATAGCGCCACGAAGGCGCCGACGAACGCCAGTGGCAGCGAGAGCATGATGGTCAGCGGGTGGATGAACGACTCGAACTGCGCGGCGAGGATGAGGAAGATGAAGAGCACCGCCAGGCCGAGCGCCAGCCCGAGCGCGTCGAACGTCTCGCGCATCTGCTTGACCTGGCCTTCGAGCCGATAGTACCCGCCCGGACCCCAGTCGAAGGCCTCGAGCTGCGGCTCGATGTCCTTGAGGATCTCGCCGAGCGAGCGCGTCGTGGGCACGGCCGAGACCACGATTTGCCGGGTGCGATCCTGACGATCGATGACCTGCGGCCCCGCCGCCGGCGCGGTGGTGACCAGGTCGCGCAGCGGCACCGGCCCGCGCGCGGTGGGGACCAGCACGCGCCCGAGCTTCTCCACCGAGGTGCGATCGGGCTCCTCTAGCCGCACGCGAATCTTGACCTCCCGACTGGAGCCCTGCTCCTGCCGGAGCTTGCCGACCTCTTCGCCCTCGAGAGCCGCGCGCAGCGTGCGTGCCACGACCAAGACCGGCACGCCGAGCTCCGCCGCTTTCTTGCGATCGACCTCCAGGAGGTGCTCCGGTCGGCCCGGCGCGTAGTCGAGCTTGATGTCGCCGACGCCGGAGACCGAGCGGACCATCTTCTCAATGGCCAGCGCGTTCTTCTCGAGCCGCACGGTGTCTGTGCCACGAATCTGAATCTGGAGCGGCGGGCCCTCCTCCATGCCCTCGACGAACGCAGGCGGCGTGACGGCCACCTTGGCGTCCGGCAGCACGGACTTGAGCACCTCGCGGGTCTCGTCTTGAATCTGCGCCTGCGTCTGCTTGCGCTCGTTCTTCGGCACGGCCACGACGCGCCACTGCGCCTTGTTGACCTCGGTGTTCGGCCCGAGCTTGGAGTAGAGCACCGTGATGTTGGGGTTGGCCAACAGCTTCGTCTCCGCGGGCAGGAGCCGACGCCCCGTCTCGGTGAGCGAGGTACCCGGCGGGAGCTCGATGGTCACCATGAACTGGGCGCGATCCTCTGGAGCCACGAAGTCCGACCCCATGAGCTTCACGAGCTCGAGCGAGCCCATGTAGGTGCCCACCGCCAGCAGCACGGTCACGAGCCGAAAGCGCGTCGCAAAGCGCAGGATCACCATGTAGGTGTCCTCGATGAGCTGATGGACCCACTCCGCAAAGCGGATGAGCACAAATCGCTTGCGACCGTGCTCGACTTTGACCGCGAGCTTTGCCGACAACATCGGATCGAGCGTGAAGGCGACGAAGAGCGAGAGCAGCACGGCCGCCGACATCGTAAAGCCGAACTGCTTGAAGAACTGACCCACCACGCCCTTCATGAACGCGACCGGGATGAAGACGGCGACGACGGTGAAGGTCGTGGCCATGACTGCGAGCGCGATCTCGCGGGTGCCCTCGAGCGCGGCGACCTTGGGCTCTTTGCCCATCTCCAGGTGGCGATAGATGTTCTCTCGGACGACGACCGCGTCGTCGATGAGCAGGCCAATCGCGAGCGACAAGCCCATCAGGGTCATCATGTTGAGGGTGTAGCCGAGCAGGTCGAGCATCCAGAAGGTGCCGATGACCGAGGTCGGCAGCGCCAGCGCCGAGATGAAGGTCGACCGCCAGTCCAGCATGAACAGGAAGATGATGAGGATGGCCATGGCGCCGCCGAAGACGATGGCCTCCTCGACCTGGGCGGTGTTCTCCTCGATGAAGATCTTGGTATCGATGATCTCGCGAATCGAATAGCCCTTGGGTAGCTCGCCCTTCTGCAACTCTGCGATACGGGCCGCGACGCGCTTGCACACGTCGACGGTGTTCTCGCCCGCCTGCTTTTGGACCTCGAAGGCCACGCCGTCTTTGCCATTGGCCCGGATCTTGGTCCGCGACTCGGCAAAGCCGTCCTTGACGGTCGCGATCTCGCTCAGCTTGATCTGGGTGCCCTTGGGGGTGGTGTAGACGACGATGTCGCCCACCTCGCTCGACTTGGCGAGATCGCCACGGAGCCGAACGGACACCTCTTGCGGGCCATCATCGAAGTGGCCCGTCGGCATCGACAGGTTCTCGGCGCGAAGCTTGTCGGCCACGGCCGTCAGCGGCACGCCGAGCCGATCCAGCGCGTCGCGGTCGATGAGCACCTCGACCTCGCGATCCTTGCCGCCCACCACGTTGATGGCCGCCACGCCGGGCACGCGCTCGAGCACCGGCTTGACCTGGTTCTCCGTGATGTCCTTGACCCGGTCGTCGGTCATGCCGGAGCCCTCGGCCACGAACACCATGACCGGCGCGGCAGAGACGTCCACGCGCTTGATGGTCGGCTCGCGCACGTCACTCGGCAGCTGCGCCCGAAAGAGCGCCACGCGCTCGCGCACGTCGGTCGCGGCCTGCTCGATGTCGACGGAGAGCTTGAAGACGACCAGGACGGTCGACATCGACTCCCGCGACCAACTGCGCACGAAGTCGAGGCCCTCGATTCCCGAGACAGCGTCTTCGAGCTTCTTCGAGACCTGGCTCTCGACCTCGGCCGGCGACGCGCCCGGGTAGACCGTGGTGATGGTCACGACCGGGAAGTTCACGTTCGGGAACAGGTCGGTGCCGAGGTTCTTGAAGCTCAGCCCGCCCATGACCATGAGCGCGAGCATGATGACCGTCGTAAAGACGGGACGGCGAATGGCGGTCTCTGTGAGTGACATGGCGCGCTAGTTGGCGGCCTGCGGCTTCGGGAGCGTGTCCCCATCGCGCCACTGGGTGCCCGGCGTGCGCACGACGCGCTCGGCTGGCGTGACGCCGCTGATGAGGAACAGGCGACCGCTGTGGCTCTCAGCCACCTTGACGTTGCGCCGCTCGAGCTTGTCATCGGCGCTCACGACCAGCACCGCCGGCTCGTCCCCCGTGAGCAACGCCGTGAGCGGCAGCGCGAGCCAGGTCGCGAGCCCGTCGCGGGGCCGCGCCTCGACCTCGGCGTCGACGAAGGCGTTGGCGAACAGCGCGCCGTCGGCGTTGTCGATGCGGGCCTCGATGGGCACACGGTGCGTGATGGGATCGATGCTGCCGAGGATGAGGGTGACCTCGCCCTTGCCCTTGCGGCCGGACTCGGCGGTCACCGTGACGGTGGTCCCCTGCGCGATGCGCACGGCGTCGCGCTCGGTGAGCTGACCGACGAACTTGAGCACCGAGAGCCGCTCGATGCGAAAGATGGGCGCCATCGGGTTGGCCACGAAGCCCGTGGAGGTCGGCGCGGTCACGAGCGTGCCGTCCATGGCCGCGTGCAGCGTCGTCTCGGGTTCCATGGCCTTGACGGAGTCGATGGCCGCGACCGCCTGCGAGATCGCCGCCGAGGCGACCGTGTGCTGCCCCGCCGCCATCTCCAGCTGCTGCTCGGTGCCGACGCCGGCGTCCTTGAGTTTCTTCGTGCGCGCCCAGGCATCCTGCGCGACGGACTTCTGAGCCTTCACCAGACGCAGCGCCGCCTCTGCCTGCGCCTTCTGCGCCTCCAGCTCGCGCGTGCCGATGCGGGCGAGCACCTCGCCGGCCGTGACGGGATCGCCGCGCTTCTTGAGCACCTCCGTGACACGGCCCGGTAGCTTGAACGCGAGATCGACGGCAGCCGACGGCTCGAGCATCCCGGTGAAGCGGATGCGGGTCTCGGCCGGGACGACCTCGGCCTGGACGAGCTCGGGCGGCACGACCACCTGCGCGGCCTTGTGATTGGCCTCGGCCTCGGCTTTTCCGGCCGCGACCTTCTCGAGCCGCTCGTCGACCTTCTTGGCCAACGCGATGCCGAATACGGTGAGGACCGCGCCGACGATGCCGACGACGAGGAGGACCTTGAGTACGCGAATCATGAGTGAGCCTCTTGAGCCTGGAGTGCGTCGAGCAGCGCGCGGCCGACCTCCGGACGGAACATGCCGCCGTAGAGGATCTTACGGAGCGCGATGGAACTCTTGCGGAAGTCGGGCTTGTCGTCGGAGCGCACGATGCGCCGGCAGAACATGACGATGGCGCCGGTGAGCAGCAGCGCGGCGACGTCGGGATCGGTGTCCGGCGAGAAGACCTCCATGGTCTCCTTGTGCCGAACGATGGTCGCGCGCATGTACGACTCGAGCGCGCCCACGAACTGATCGCCGAGGCCGGAGCACGCCGTCGAAGGCAGCCCCTCCATCACGATGCGGAGCGCGGGCCGGTGCTCCCAGAGATACTCGGAGACTTGGTCGTCGCAGTTGAGGATGGCCGGCACGAGCTCACGCGGCTCGAGCGTCTGGAGCGAGTCGAAGCAGTTCATCACGCGGAGCAGGCCGTCGACGAAGTCGCGCGCGATGTGCTCGAACATCGCCTCCTTGCTCTCGAAGTGGAGGTAGAACGCTCCCTTCGAGACGCCCGCGCGTCGCGTGATGTCCTCGATACGCGCTTCGGCGAGCCCCTTGGTCGCGAACTCCAGGCGGCCGGCCTCGATGAGGGCGCCCTGAAGGTTGGGATTTGCTGGACGCGCCATGATTGACCTCCGAGTCAATGACTCGCCGGTCAGAAACTAGGCGGGGCCATGGCGGACGTCAAGGGGGAATCGTCGGGTGCCGAAACGACTAAAACGCCTTCGCGGTCCCGGGGTGCAGCGCGTGGAAGAACAGCGTCGCGCCGCCCGTCCCGATGGCCAGGTCGAGATCCCAGCGCCCGAAGGCGAAGATCTTGCCGGCCACCATGGTGCCATCGCGGAAGTACCACTTGAGCGCTCGGCCCTTCTGGCGCGCCTCGAGCAGCTGCTCGTCGGTCGGACGAAAGCGCTCCTTCCGATCGCGCGAGGCGCCGAGGCCCTCGCCAGCGACCTTGTCGTCTTTGGTACAGGCCTTGCGCGCCGCCTCGAGGTCCTCCGGAGCGCAGACCATCTTGAGGTCGTGCTTGAAGACGAGGTCGGGTTCGCGGCCCTCGACGTGAAAGAGGACGTCGTAAGTACGCGCTTTGATGATGCGCCCGACCTCCCAGTCGTCTTGCCCGAAGCGCCAGAGCGCCAGCGGCGTGCCGTTGCGCAGCGAGGTCTCGAGCCGGTCGCGGGTGAACTTGGCCCGCCCGACCTTGCGCATCTCCTGGAGCGCATGCGCTCGCCACAGCGGCAGCGTGCCGGAGCTCACGTGTCCGGCGAGATCGGGATCGAGCCCGTCCTTGGTCTGGAGCTTCTTGAACTTCTCGCGCCGCAAGATCGACTTCAGCAGCTGGTCGAGCGACGTCTCACCGCGGACGATGCGGTAGGCGCCCCAGAGCGGCACGCCCGTGCGCGTCGCGAGGTCCTGCGCCTTCTTCTTCTCTTCTTCCTTGAGCTCGTCGCGCGACTTGGCCGGGCCGCGTCTCGCGCCTGGAGGTGGCGGCAGGTGTCGACCGGGTGGCCCTCCACGCGGGGGCCCCGGTGGTTGTCGTGATGCTGGGTTGTTCCTGTCCATGAGCCGCCCTCCGCCCCGTCTCCGGCCGGTCATTGTGGGTTCGGGCTCGGGTGCCGTCAACCGGCGCTAGTCGGCTCCTGCCTGCTTCTCGAGCGCCTTGAGCGCTTCGTCGAAGACCTGTCCCGTCTGATCCCAGCGCAACGGCACGGTCAGATCCTTGGCCGACCCCAGGAAACGGTAGAGCCCCTCATCGACGTAGGGCATCTCCTTCAAGTGCCGCTCCTCGGCGTCCTTGAGCTTCTTGGCGCGGTCACCTTGCCCAAAGACCTCGAGACGCGCGATCAGGCTGGCCTTCTGCTCTGGCGTGGTGTCGAAGTAGAGCGACTCGGCGAGCTGCGTCGCCGCATCGACCATGTCCTGCTTGAGGTAGAGCGTGACCAGGAACACCGGGTCGACGCCGCTGCGCGGGAGCATGGCCGCGATGGTGTACTCGACGAGCGCGCTGCGTTCGAGCTCATAGCGCTGCTTGCGTTGCTCGGCGAGCTGCCGCTGGAGGGCCTCGGCGAGCGGCTTGTCGGCCGTCTTGCCGATGCGCTCCGACAGCTGCTTCTCCGCGTCGAGCAGCATCGGCCGTAGCTCGAAGTACTTGTTGAACGCGACATGCGCGTACAGGCGCCCGTCGTCGGGGAAGCGCTCGAGGCCGAGCTCGGCGAAGCGGTTCGAGCGCGCCAGCGTCGGCTCGTCGATGGTCTGGCCGTACCGGACGACCTTGGCGGCCCATGGATAGAGCTCCGGGATGTCGGGATCGAGCGACCGGATCCGGTCGATGTAGGTCTCCAAATAGGTGAAGATCCGGTCGCCGAAGAAGTGGCGCAGGAAGTAGGCGTGAGCCTGGATGAACAGCATGTCGGCATAGAACGGGCCGTAGCCGAGCGAGGACAGGCGCAGCGCGAGCTCGGAGGGCAAGTACATCGTCTCGTCTTGGGCTTGCGTCGTCATCGACACGCGAGCCCACTTCACCGACTGCCGGCCGTACTCGGTCCCGGCCGCGCCAAGGAGCAGAACGCCGAAGAGCGCCACGCCGAGGAGGCGCGAGCGAGCCGCATGGGGGAGCGTGTCCAGCACACGGCGAGCGTGGCTGCGGGGAACGCAGCTGTCAATCCGGGGACCCCGGCCGACCCGCTCAGGTGACGAGCGGATTGCGAGCAACCAGGCCCGGAAACCGGCCGAAGTCTCGATCAGCCGTGAGCAGGACGGAAACGCCGTGCGCCATACAGATGGCCGCAATTCTCGCATCGTGCACCATGGGGCCAGTGACACGGGCTGCGCGAACCAAGGTGGAGAGACGTGTGAAGTGATCGGTGCTCTCCGCGAGCATCGTCAGAGTCGGTGACTCCTGCCAACACGCGATCTGATGGAGCGCCTGCTCCGGTTCGCTCGGCTTGGCGAAGATGCGAGGGTGCGTGACCTTGGCGAAGAACTCGTGGACGCAGGACCAGGGAATGGCCCACGGTGCCGCACCCTCGGCCAAAAAACGCACGACGGCGACAGCTTTGGCATGAAACGGCGAGTCTGCGCGGTGTGCATGCACCAGGACGTTGGTATCGACGGCGATCACGGGCTCTCGAACTCGTACGCCAGGTCGCGCGGGAGCTCCCAGGAAAGGCCCGGTTGAAGACCGTCCGTACCCACCGACGCCGCACGGAGGTGAAACTCGTGCCGCTGCGCGCGCCGCTGCAACACAAGCCGGAGGCCCTCCTCCACGAGCGCGCGGAACGGCACGCCCTCACGCGCGGCGGTCGCCTTTCCATCCGCGAAGATGGCATCTGCAATCTCGATGGTCGTCTTCATATGGGAGAACCATATCAGGCGATGTGGCCGTGAACAACACGCGTGTTTCTCGTTGACAGCACGCCCCGCGGCCCGTACCTCGACCGGGTGACGCGCTCTCCCCTCTTGTCCCGCGAATCTGGCACCATCACACGCTCGGTCGGCAGCTTTCGAATCGTGCTGCTGTACCCGAGCAGCTACGCCGTGGCGGCGTCGTCTCTCGGATGGCAGGTCATTTATCGCGCCTTCAACGAACACGATGACGTCGTCTGCGAGCGCGCGGTACTACCCGACGATCACGCACGCGTCGGGACGCTCCTCACGCTGGAGACGGGCCAGCCAGTCGGCGGAGCCCACGCCATCGCGGTCACGCTGGCGTACGAGCCCGACGTGGCCAACCTGTTCACGGCGCTGTCGCTTGCCGGTGTGCCGGCCCTGCGCTCCGAGCGAGGCAGGTCGCATCCGCCGATCGTCCTGGGCGGCCCGATCACGATGTCGAACACCCTCCCGCTGGCCCCGTTCTGTGACGCGATCGTCCTCGGCGACGGCGAGCCGGCCATCGCGGGGCTCACCGCTGCGCTGATGACGGGCGAGCGCGGCGACCCGCTGTGGGAGCGCCTCGCCGCCCTGCCCGGGGTGTTCGTGCCCGCCCTCCACGGTGAGGCCGTACCCGACATGCTCTTGGCCGGCACCGAGCACCTCCCGGCCGTGGGTCAGACGTGGTCGCCGGACTCCGAGCTCTCCGACATGCTGCTCATGGAGCCGGCTCGCGGCTGCCCGCGCTACTGCTCCTTCTGCGTCATGCGGGCGACCGCGCAGCCGCCGCGCTCGGCGCCCATCGACCGCGTGCTGCCGTGGCTCGAGACCGGCGCACCGCGCATCGGCCTCGTCGGCGCGGCCGTGAGCGAGTACCCCGGCATCCGGGCGCTGCTGGAGGCGGCGATCGCGCGCGGCAAGGGTGTGGGCATCTCGTCGTTGCGCGCCGATGTGCTCGACGACGACTTCGTCCGCCTGCTCGTCGCCGGCGGCTATCGCACGATGACGGTCGCGAGCGACGCGCCGAGCCAGGCGCTGCGCGGCAAGCTCAAGAAGGGCATTCGCGGCCGGCACCTCCTGCACGCCGCCGAGCTCGCGGCCCGCAACGGCATCTCGGTCTACAAGCTGTACGTCATCATTGGATTACCCGGCGAGGTCGACGCGGACATCGAGGAGCTGGCCGACTTCGCCCTCGAGCTGCGCGCCATCATCCCGCGGGTCGCGCTCGGCATCGCGCCATTCGTACCCAAGCTACATACGCCACTCGGTGACGCGGCGTTCACCGATATGCGCACCGTCGATCGGAGGCTGGCGCGACTCCGGTCACGTCTGCAAGGCCAAGTCGAGCTGCGCAGCGTGAGCACGAAGTGGGCGTGGATCGAGTACCGGCTCTCGCAAGGCGGCCCCAACGCCGGCCTCGCCGCCTACGCCGCGTGGAAGGCCGGCGGGGGTTTTGCGGACTATCGGCGCGCGTTCGAGCCGCTGGACGACGACCCGCGCCGCGCGCTGGAGGCCGCTCGCGAGCACGGACTCTGGGCCCCCGCCGGAATGCGCTAGAGACCCGCTACTTGCAGCAGATGACGCCGCTCAGCGAGCTGTTCCACTGGCAGCCGAACGAGTTGTTCGACGAGTCCACGCGACCGCTGGCAAGGCACGAGCTCGCCCCCGAGCTCTTCTCGCCGCAGCCGGAGCCCATGCCCGCCATGTCGGCGTCCGACGTGTAGTTGCTCACGCAGCAGTTCTTGCAGCCGAGGTCGCGGCAGTGGAGGAAGCACGAGCCGCAGTCGTGCGCCGCGTCGAACGCATAGCAGCCTGCGAACGAAGTGGCCTGCGCGTAGCTCACCGCGTGCACGTTGGCGTCGGCCCCGGAGCACACGTGCCAGCCGGGAGCACAGAGCGCCTGAGCGGAGGCGCCGTCGATGTAGCCCTGGAAGGTGCCCTTGCACGCCGCGATCTTGGGATACGTGGTCAGGCTGGTGAGCCCTTCGCGCGACCCGTCCGCGCAGCCCTGCACGCACGGCCCGTCATCGATGTTGCCGTCACAGTCGTCGTCCTTGCCGTTGCACACCTCGGCCGCGCCGTGCCGGATGGCCTTGTCGAGCGGCGCGCAGTCGGTGGTATCGGGGTCGCCGTCCTCGTCATCGTCCGGATCGCACGCGTCTCCGGCCTTGTCCTTGTCGGTGTCGAGCTGGCTCGGGTTGGGAACGAGCGCGCAGTTGTCCAACGGGTCGGCGACGCCGTCCTGGTCATCGTCGATGTCACAGGCATCGCCAAGCCCGTCGCCGTCGGTGTCCGTCTGCGGGGGCGCGTTCTTCACGAGCGGGCAGTTGTCCTTACCATCGGCGACGCCGTCGTCGTCGTCGTCGGCATCACACGCATCGCCGAACGCATCGCCATCCGTGTTGGTCTGCGGCGCGTTGGCCAGCAGCGGACAGTTGTCGCCCGCATCGCCCACCTGATCGTTGTCGTCGTCCCCGTCGCACGCGTCGCCGTAGCCATCGCCATCGGTGTTCTTCTGGTCTGCGTTCTTCACGAGCGGACAGTTGTCCAGCGCGTCGTTCACCGTGTCTCCATCGTCGTCGGGATCGCAGAAGTCACCGAGCCCGTCGCCATCGCTGTCAGTCTGCGCGTAGTTCTGGACGGTCGGGCAGTTGTCCTTCCCGTCCTCGAAGCCGTCGTTGTCGTCGTCGGAGTCGCACGGATCCCCCAGCTTGTCCTGGTCCAGATCGCCCTGCGTCGGGTTGGCGATGAGCGGGCAGTTGTCCTTGGCGTCCAGGTCCCCGTCGTTGTCGTCGTCCTCGTCGCAAGCGTCGCCGGCCTGATCGCCGTCGCTATTGGTCTGCGTCGGGTTCGGCACGCCGGGACAGTTGTCCACCGCATCGGGCACGCCATCGCCGTCGGGGTCGGCGTCGCACGGATCGCCCTTGCCGTCCTTGTCGGTGTCGGTCTGAGCCGGGTTCTTCACGAACGGGCAGTTGTCCGACGTATCCACGACGTTGTCGCCGTCGTCGTCGACGTCACACGCGTCGCCAAGCTTGTCCTGGTCCAGATCGTCCTGGCCTGGGTTGGGCACGAACGGGCAGTTGTCGGAGCCGTCCAGCTGGCCGTCCTGATCGTCGTCCGGATCACAGACGTCCCCGTTCAGGTCCAGATCCGTGTCGTACTGCTGCGGGTTGGGCACGAGCTGGCAGTTGTCGAAGACGTCGGCGATCTGGTCGTCGTCATCGTCGGTGTCGCAGGCATCGCCGGAGCCGTCCTTGTCCGTGTCCGTCTGGGCGGCGTTCGAGACCTTGACGCAGTTGTCCACCCCGTCGAGGGCCCCATCGCCATCGTCGTCGTCGTCGCACGCGCTGCCGAGGCCGTCCTGATCGACGTCGGTATCGCCCAGGTTCTTGACCAAGGGGCAGCTGTCGCTCCCGTCCGGCAGGCCGTCGCCGTCGTCATCGGCGTCACACGCGTCGCCCGAGCCGTCTTTGTCCGTGTCCGTCTGCGCCGCGTTCGCCACGAGCGCACAGGTGTCCTTCGCGTCCGCGACGCCGTCATTGTCGTCGTCCTGATCGCAGACGTCTCCGAAGGCGTCCCCATCCGTGTCGAGCTGACCCTCGTCCGCCAAGAGCGGACAGCCATCGAACGCGTCGAGAACGCCGTCGTTGTCATCATCGTCGTCACACACGTCGCCCTTGCCGTCCGCATCGGTGTCGGTCTGTGCCGTGTTGGCGTCCTTCGGGCAGTTGTCGAGCGCGTCGCCCTTGCCGTCCTGATCGTCGTCGCCGTCGCAGACGTCGCCGTCGCCGTCCAGGTCCAGATCCTCCTGTCCCGCGTTCTTGGCGAGGCGGCAGTTGTCATACGTGTCGCTCACCTCGTCGCCGTCGTCGTCGAAGTCGCAGAGGTCGCCCTCGGTGTCGCCGTCGGTGTTCTCTTGCGCCGGGTTGGGCACGAAGGTGCAGTTGTCCTTGTCGTCGGCGATGCCATCGCCGTCCCGGTCGCCGTCGCACGGGTCCCCCGCGCCGTCGCCGTCGACGTCGGTCTGATCGGGGTTCTTCGCAAAGCGACAGTTGTCGTCCAGATCGGTGACGCCATCGTCGTCATCGTCTGGATCGCACACATCGCCCAGGCCGTCGGCGTCCGCGTCGGCCTGGTCCTCGCTCGCCGCGTTGGGACAGTTGTCGTTTCCGTTGGCGACGCCATCGCCGTCCAGGTCCGAGTCACACGCATCGCCCTGGCCGTCGCCGTCGAAGTCGCTCTGATCGCCGTTCTTCACGAGCGGGCAGTTGTCCTCGCCGTCCAGATAGCCATCGCCGTCATCGTCGGTGTCGCATGCGTCTCCCTGGCCATCGCCGTCGGTGTCGACCTGGTTCGGATCCGAGGCGGTGGGACACAGATCCGTCACATCGGGAACCGTGTCGCCATCGTCGTCCTCGTCGCAAGCCGCGCCGAGCCCGTCTTTGTCGACATCGACCTGTGTCGGGTTCGCGGCCTTCGGGCAGTTGTCGGCGACGTCGAGGACGCCGTCGTTGTCGTCGTCGTCGTCACACGCGTCGCCCTTACCGTCCCCGTCGTTGTCTCCCTGCTCCGGGTTGGCGAGCCCTGGACAGACATCCAGCGCGTCGGGGACCGTGTCGCCGTCATCGTCGTCGTCGCAGACGTCGCCCTTGCCGTCTTGGTCCAGGTCGGCCTGATCCGGGTTGCTGACCTCGGCGCAGTTGTCGGTGCCGTCCGCGATGCCGTCGCCGTCATCGTCGTCCTCGCACGCGTCGCCCTTGCCGTTCTTGTCGGCGTCGGTCTGCTCGGCGTTCTTGGCCAACGGGCAGTTGTCGACCCCGTCCAGGATGCCATCGCCGTCGTCGTCGTCGTCGCACGCGTCTCCCGTGCCGTCGCCGTCAGTGTCGGTCAGCGTCGGGTCGGCGGCGCCCGGGCAGCCGTCCTTGACGTCGGGGACGCCAGCGTTGTCGTCGTCGTCGTCACACGCGTCGCCGAGCGCGTCGCCGTCGCCGTTCTGCTGCCCCGGGTTGCTGGCGGTGGCGCAGTTGTCCTGGTCGTCGGCGATCCCATCGCCGTCATCGTCGGTGTCGAGGCAGTCGACGGCGCCATCGAGATCGGTGTCAGGCGTCCCTTCGTCGGTCTGGCCGTCGCAGTCATCGTCGAGGGCATTGCACGTCTCAGCGGCGGGGGCCTTCGCGTCGCAGGCCGTCAGCGTCGGACCGGCGACGCACTTCCGGGTGCCAAGGCACGTACCAACCTCGCTCTTCTTCGCGCACCCGGTCAACGCTCCCTGCTGAACGTACTTCTTGGTACAGGCGCAGACGCCCTCGCTCTTGCGGCACTGGCCCGAGGCGTCGCAGGCGAACCCATCGGGACAATCGCCGGTCGGACACGCCATGCCGCAGAAGCTGCCGGTCCCGTCGTAGTCGAGACAGCGCGCCAGGAACTTTCCGGTCAGCGCGCCGCACTCGCCGTCTTCGGTGCACGGCTTGCACAGGTTGGGTCCGAGCGGCTGGCAGACGTAGGCGAGATCCGTCCCGCCGATCTGGAGCTGCTTGCAGACGAAGCCCACGGGGCAGTCATCGACGCACGAGACCGTGCACAGCCCGCCGTCAGGACCCTCGATGCAGTAGCCTGAGTCGCAGTCGGCGTTGGTGTCGCACGGCTTGGGGTCAAACGGGGGAGGTGGCCCATGGTCCGGCGGCGGGCCGTCGTCTCGTGGCGGCTTGACGACGTCGATGGCAGCGCCACCGCCATCGAGCTCCGTGGGGGCGATGACGTCGAGGACCGGCACGCCCTCGGTGGCCGGGAGCGACTCACTGCAGGCGAGGAGGAGGCTGGCAAGCGCAAGGATGAAGCGGCGCATCGCACGCAGCATACGCGCTTGCGCCGCGTGAAACGAGCCGCAGAGCGCGCGCGCCGCGGCAAGGAAGTCGTTTGTTGCTGGCTTCGGCCAGCCGCGGAGGATAGACGTCGAACATAGATTGTCGAGCTGTTGGATCAGCCGCAGATGCGAAGGGTGAATCCGGAGGTCGTCCCGCGAGCGACGGTCTCGTGCACCGGCGGGACTCAGCGAGAGGTCGCCGTGATCTGCTTCGAGGTCGGTGTCGTTTGGCTGGTGACTGAGCCTTGTCAGCATCCGCGTCTGGCTCGTGATCGGCCCAAGCGACCCAAGGGCGTTGAATGCCGAGAAAAAGTACCACGCCGCGATGAAGCACTGGGACTCGTATCAAGCCTGGAAGAAGCACCGGAACCCTGCGCGCGCAGAGCTCGAGCGTCGGCATGGGGATGACACCAAACACGCCATGCACCTCATTCGGCTCATGCGCATGGGCCTCGAGGTGCTCGAAACCAGCGACCTCCGTGTGCGCCGGGAGGATGCAGAGGAGCTGTCCGCGACGGCGCGATATCGTTCGACGACCTGCGGGCGCAGGCAGACTCACTCGGCTCAAGAATGGACGCGGCGGCCCAAACCTCATCACTACCCAACGACGTAGACACGGACCGCGTCGACTGGCTGGTGCAGAGTCTCATGACGAGCATGGCTGGGGTCGACTGAGCCGCGCCTGTCTAGCCGGAGGGGATGGCTACTGCGGTCGCAAGGTCGCTGCCCTCCGCCAAATCGCTTGTAGTCCGGGCCTTCCGCGTCTAGAATCCAAGACAACTTCTAGAAGGAGCGACGCCATGGCCCTCAGCATCAAGAACGACGAAGCGGATCGGCTGGCACGCGAGCTCACCGTTCTGACCGGCGAGAGCTTGACGGAGGCCGTGGTCGTCTCGCTGCGCGAGCGGCTCGAACGGCAGCGTAGCCATGTCGACTCTCGGCCGCTGGCGCAGCGAATCATGGAGATTGGTCGCGAGTGCTCCGGCCTACCCATCGTCGATCCCCGGAGCGCCGACGAGATTCTGGGGTACGACGACGCCGGGCTACCGAGCTGATGGTCATCGACACGTCGGCGCTCATCGCGATTCTCGAGCAAGAGCAGGATGCCTGCCTGCTGGCTGAAGCACTTGCCGCCGATGCTACTCGGCTCATCTCAGCGGCCACGCTGGTCGAGGCCGGCCTCGTCATCGTCGCACGCCGCGGTGTGCCCGGTGGAGACAAGCTCGACCGACTCCTGCGAGAGCTCAACGTCGAGACTGTCCCCATCACGGTGGAGCATGCGCGTCTCGCCCGCGAGGGCTTCCTCTGCTACGGCAAGGGCCGTCACACGGCGCGGCTGAACTACGGCGATTGCTTCGTCTATGCCCTGGCCAAGCTTTCGGGGCACGCGATCCTCTGCAAGGGGGGCGACTTTTCTCAGACCGACGCCAGCGTGGTTCCGGTGCCGGTCACACCGCCGACGGCTCCGAGAGGAGCCTGAGCCGCGACGCGGTACGGTGCGGCGGACATTCATTAAAGCGTGCATTCGCCGCCGGCAATCGATCCGGCTACGATGCCCGGCGTCGGTAGGAGAACCGCATGCCCATCGTCCGCTGCACCCACTGCTCACTCGCCTCCATCGTCGCCGTGGTGACTGCGCTCGGCGGCGTGGTCGCGTGCGGCTCGACCTCTCCGGAGGCCGCCGTCGCGTCGGTCACCGACGCAGTGCCGACCGACACCACGGTCACAGACAGCGCACCCGCCGATGCCGCACTCGCCGAGGTGCACGCGGAGGACGTCACGAGCGACTCCGGTACGACCGAGGACGCCGGCGCCGAGCTCGGGGAGACCGCACCGGCGCCAGACGCGCCCGATGCGAGCCCTGAGGTCACGACCGACACGGGCCCGACCGACGACACGCCGCCTGAGGTCACCCCCGATGCGCTCGAAGACGCCCCCAGCCCGGAGGACACGAGCCCGACCGATATCGCACTGCCGAGCGATACCACGGAGCCGCCGAGCGACATCTCGGACGCGACGGCCGTCCCCGATGTCCCGGACGTCCCCGTCGGCCCCCCGCCCTGCGAGCCGCCGCTGACGCTGACCCCCGCTGCGCCCTTCGCGAACGCCTATGGGCCGGTCTACTTCAAGGCCACCGGGGGCACCGGCTCCTATCGCTTCGCGCTGGCCACCGACGCGTCGGGCGCCCTGCTGTCGGAGCTGCTCGGCACGTACCTCGCAGGCCCGACGGTGAGCGTCGTCGACGTCGTCCGCTTGACGGACCTCGGCTGTGTCGGCGAGGCCACCGCGACCGTCAGCGTCGTCGCGGATCTCGCGGTGCTCCCGGCCGCAGCGACCACGCCCTTCCTGGGCTCCATCGTGCTGGCGGCCACGGGCGGCTCCGGCCAGCTCACCTACACGACCCTCGCGCCCAAGCCGGTCGGCACGGTCTCCGCGTCAGGCGTCTCTGCCGCGTCGAACGTCGCGGGCACCGACACGATCCGCGTGAAGGACACCGGCACGGGGCAGCACGTCGACGTGACGCTGACTGTCGCCGCGGGTGCGACGCTGCTGGCCGCTCCGCCCAGGCTCTTCGTTCCGCTCGGGAGCACGGCCAAGGTCACAGCACTCGGCGGCAGCGGTCACTACGGGTATGCGACGAGCGGCACGGGCGTCACGCTCACCAAGGACGGATTGGTGGAGGCGCAGGATCCCGCGACCATCACCGTCCAGGTCACCGACCAGTACGTCGCCGGCCTCACCACCCAGGTGGTCGTCACCGGCGTGGCCGCGCAGCTCGTGCCGACGGCGCGCGGCGGGGATCAGACGGCGGCGTCGGTGCTCCTGCCTCTCGGCGACGTCACCGGCGATGGGCGGGCCGACGTGGCCCTCGGCCTCCCCGAAGCGGACGTGCTCGGCCTCAACGGTGGCGCCGTCTACGTGTACACCGGGGTCTCGGGCGGTCTCGCGGCGACTCCGACCCAGGTCATCGCCAGCCCCGTGCGTCGCGATCAGCTGGGTCACGGACTCGCCGCGGGTGACTTCGACAAGGACGGCCTCATCGACCTCGCCGTCGGCGTCCCGGGCGCCGATCCGGGCGTGACCGACGGCGGCTCCGTGTGGCTCTATCGCGGCGTCGTCACGGGGGCCTTCGAGGAGACGCCCTCCAAGATCCTGTCGGGCAGCGTGGCGTCCGACGCGTTCGGCTGGGCCGTCGCGAGCTGCGACTTCGACGGAGACGGGCGCCTCGACCTCGCCATCTCCGCCCTGACCGACGAGGACAACCTGAAGAGCCCACCCGCCACGAACCAGGGCGCCGTGCACGTCTTCCTGGGCAAGGCCGCTGGGTTCTCCGACAAGGCCGACGTGGTGCTCTACGGCACCCTGCCCGACGCGGACGGCGCGTGGCTCGGAGCGAACGAGCTGCGGCTCGGCTGGGAGCTGGCCGCGGGCGACCTCGACGGGGACGGCAAGTGCGATCTGGCGGTGAACGCGCTCAACTACAAGGCCAAGGCCGGTCAGACCAACGACGGCGCCGTGTTCGTCTATCGCGGAATCGCGGCCAAGGCGCCGAGCCCCGGAGGCCTCGAGGCCATCCCGGTGCGCGCTTGGGCCCCGACCGCCACGGCGGGCGCCGGCACGAACTTCGGCCGGCATCTGGCGATTGGCGATCTGGATGACGATGGCTTCGGCGACCTCGCCGTCGCGCACTACCTCCATGAGAAGGTGGCCACGGCCGATGACAACTATGGCGCGGTGCGCGTCTTCACCGGAGGAGCGTTTCCGGCGACGCCGCCGAAGGTCCTGGCCGATGGCAGCCTGGCCGAGTGGAGCGTCGAGGGCGTCGCCAAGCAGGATCAGTACGGCTGGGCGGTCGCGTTCGGGGACACCAACGCCGATGGCGTCTCGGATCTGGTCGTGGGGAACTACCGGCACGAGGCCGCGGGTGGCCCGCTCGAGACCGGCTCCGTCACGCTGTATCCGGGAAAGCCCAAGCAGGTCGGTAAGTTCCCGGAGCTGCCCGACAAGACCCCCACGCGGACGATTGGCGGCAAGACGCTCGACGAGCGCTTTGGCGAGGCGGTCGCGGTCGTTCCGGATCTCGACGGCGACGGCTTCGGAGACCTCGTGGCGTTCTCGGCCCGCAACGACGAGCTGGGCATCGACGTCGGGCGCCCGTTTTTTGCGTCGAGCAAGACGGACGTCCTGCCGCTGGCCCTGGAGCTGCCCGGGAGCGCGGCAGGCGCGCAGCATGGCCGAGGTGCCGCCATCGTCGGAGACATCACGGGCGATGGGCTCGCCGACCTCGTCGCGGGCGCTCCGCTCTACGATCCGCTCGCGCAGGGCGTCAACGCCGGCGGCGCGTTCGTCACCACGGGGTTCTCGGCCACTCCCACCGTCAACCTGATCGGCTACTTGGGCCACTCGGCAGCCGATCAAGCGGGCCACGCGGTCGCGGGAGGCGGCGACTTCGATGGAGACGGCATCGGTGATCTCGCCCTTGTCGTCCGTGCCGAGGACGTCCCCAAGACGTACGACGCCAAGCTCTACGCGGCGGGCGTCGAGTGCGTGACGGCTCGCAACGACGCCGGAGCAGTGCTGGTCTTCCGCGGCGCCGGACCGGGCAAGACGTTCTCGACGACGCCAGCCTTTGTGTTGGGCGGCTTTCAGACGAGCGGACTCATCGACGCGGTGGCCTTCGCCGATGTCAACGGGGACGGCAAGGACGATCTCGTCGCCGGCATGCCCTCGGTGGACCGAACCGGCCAGAATGACGCCGGCGGCTACGCGCTCTGGCTGTCGACCCCGGCGGATGCGACGGGCAAGACGGTCGCCCGGTGCGCTCCGGACCTCACGTTCATCGGCCTCGTGGCCGGCGACGCCGTGGGACGCAGCGTCGCACGCGCCGGCGATATCGACGGCGACGGGTGTGACGAGGTCGCGATTGGCGCCAATGCCGAGGACTTTGGCGTGACCAATCAAGGCACGGTACGCGTCGTCTTTGGCTTTGGCGCGCTGTGCGCCCGCGCCGCGCCGGCCGAGCTCGTGCTGGGCTCCCAGGTCGCCAACGCGCAGGCTGGCTTCTCGGTCGCGGGTGGCCTGGACGTCGACGGCGACACCATCCCGGATCTGGTGACCGGCGGCTTCAACCTCAGCAAGGCCGGCAACGCCGTGGGCGCTGTGTGGCTGATCCCGGGGAGCACCCTCAAGACGCTGTCGCCCGCGGCCATTATCGACGGCGTCATGCCGTTGCTGACCCCCATGGTGTCCCCGACGACCACGGCCGCGCTGCGCCTCGATGGCGCGGTGGTCGGCGAGCAGTTCGGGCGCTCCGTGGCGCTCGTGCCGGACGCAAGCGCTCCAGGTCGCGCGGGAATCGCGGTCGGTAGCCCGCTGGGCGGCTTCTCGGGCACCGCGCTGACGGGCGGCGTGCGCGTCTATCGGTTCGAGGTGGGTCCCGCGATGGCGTGGAGCCCGACCCCCGTCGCGGCGTTCGTCGGCGAGACGACGCGGCCCGGTGGCCTCTTTGGCGAGTGGGTGAGCGTCGGCGTCGTCGGCAGCAAGCGCTGGCTCGTCGTCGGGGGCATCGAGGGCTCGGCCACCAGCCTCGATGACGGCGCCGTCTACCTGGTCCCGTTGGACTAGCAGAACTTTTCTCGGGTCACCTCGGTAAGGAGCCGCATGAAGGTCCTCGTCGTCAATCCCTATAGCGACACCGACCGCACGGCCGGTAAGTTCAACGCGTTCTTGGAGGCGATGCCGCCCATCAGCGTCGGCTACGTCGCCGCGGCGCTCGAGGCCGCGGGCATCCCCGTCGCGTGCTACGACGACTTCATCAATGGGGGTCGCCTCTCGGAGTTCGACGAGGCCGTACGCAAGGAGAAGCCCGAGGTCATCGGCTTCTCGTCGGTCACGCCCACAGCGCCCGGCGTCTCGCGGCTGTCGGAGTACTGCCGCAAGCACTTCCCGCACATCAAGCTCATCCAGGGCGGCGTGCACGCGACCGTCTTCGCCGATCGGCTGCTCAAGTCGGGCGAGGCGGACGCCATCGTGCACAACGAGGGCGAGGTCACGACGGTCAACCTCGTCAACGCCTGGGCCAACGGCAAGGACCTGACCTCGGTCAAGGGCTTGAGCATCCTGGTCGATGGCAAGGTCATCAAGACCCCGCCGCAGCCGATGGTCGAGGACCTCGACACCATCCCGTTCCCCGCCTGGCACCTGCTCCCGTGGCAGCGCTATCGCTTGTTCAACTTCGCGCGCGTCGCCTCGCCGGCGACGCTCGTGCTCGGCTCACGCGGCTGCCCCTACCAATGCAACTTCTGCAGCCTCACGGTCATGGGGCACAGCCGCCGCAAGCGCTCGATCATGAACCTCGTCGACGAGTGCGAGTACATGTGGGACCGCTACGGCTTCAAGCAAATGGCGTACGTGGACCCGATCTTCCCAATCTCGCGCAAAGAGGCCATCGCGTTCCGCGACGAGGTCTGCAAGCGCGGCCTGCAGAAGCATCAGGTGTGGACGACCGAGACCCGCGTCGACCTGATGGACCGCGAGACGGTCGAGGCGATGTACGAGTCCGGCTGCCGTCGCGTGATGTTCGGCTTCGAGACGGGCGACCAGGAGACGCTGAACGCCATCCACAAGGACACGACGCTGCAGAAGGCCTACGAGGCCGTGCGGCTCTGCAAGCAGACAGGGATGCAGGTCATCGGGTTCTTCATCGTGGGCTCCCCGGGTGAGACCGAGCGGTCGATCAACATGACGATCGACTTCTCCTGCGACCTCGGCATCGAGTTCGCGAAGTACACCTGCTTCGTGCCCTACCCGGGAACACCCATCTACTACGAGTTCCTCAAGAACGGCACGCTCAAGGAGCCCGACTGCTACGACTTCGCGCGCTACACGAGCTACCCCACGCCCGAGAACCCGACCATCTACGTGACGCCCAAGCTCACGCAAGACCAGCTGGTCGCGCTGCAGAAGAAGGCGTTTCGCAAGTTCTACCTGCGCCCGAAGATGGTCTACAAGCACCTCGTCGAGATTCGTGCGCTCAACGCCAATGACATGGTCAACGGTCTGAAGCTGGTGTTTACACCCGCGTAGTGCGCGTTGGCAGACAAAAGCTTCGGTCATAACCGAAACTTTCCAGGCCGAGTCTTGAAGTTTCGGCCATGACCTGAGACTCACCCCGTGTAGTTTCGTCGCCGTGCCTTCGCTTGACGTAGCCCATGCCCGGCACCTATCGTGCCCTCGGGTCGCGTGCGCAACATCTTGCCAACTTGCGCCGTCCTTGGCGTCGCGCTGGGGTGCGGCGGGCCGTCCGTGCCGCTCGTTGCGGCGCCGGTGGACGGATCGGTGCTGGGCTTGGACCTCGGAGGTGGCGAGGTCCTCTCCGGAGACCTTCCCGGCGATGGCGTCCACGTCGAACTGCCGACCTCCGATTCGGGGACGGCCCCGGACGTTCCGCCGCCTGTCTGTTCGGCCAAGCCCCTTCCGGCAGGCTGCGCGTGCGCGTCCCACACCGACTGCGAGAGCAGCGGCTGCCTCCTGAACGCTGGCGGTCAAGGAATCTGCGCGGCCGACTGCGGGGCGGGCGTGTGTCCGAGCGGCCTCTCCTGTGAGCCGTTCACGCAGGGCACGGCCGGCGCCGGCGTGGTGCTGCTGTGCGTCGATCGCACCCAGAGGCTGTGCCGGCCCTGCCGCGTCGACTCGGACTGCGTCGCCCCAGGCTTCGAGGGCGCCGACGCCTGCCTGCCCTATGGCGACCTCGGCAGCTTCTGCGGCATCGCGTGCGACGGCAGCCACCCGTGTCCCTCCGGCTACGACTGCGTCTCCGGGCAGTGCCGGCGTGCCGGCGGCGAGTGTGCCTGCCCGGCGGATGCCCTTGGCGCCGAGACGAGTTGCACGGTGAGCAATGCGCACGGTGCGTGCGTCGGCGTGCGTCGCTGCGGTGAGGACGGCCTGTCCGCGTGCAGCGCGGCGCCGCCTGCGCCCGAGACCTGCAACGGCAAGGACGACGACTGCGACGGCGCGATCGACGTGCTCTCGCCGCCGACGTGTCCCATCACGAGCCCGTTTGGGACGTGCACCGGCAAGCGCCTCTGCCAACAGGGGCAAGAGACGTGCCTCGGCTCGGCGCCGGTGGCCGAGAGCTGCAACGGTGGCGACGACGACTGCGACGGACAGACGGATGAAGGGTTCCCGGACACCGACGCCGATGGGATCGCGAGCTGCCTGGACGCCGACGACGATGGCGACGGCGTCCTCGACGAGTCTGACCTCTGCCCCGACGTGGCCGACGCAGCGCAGCTCGACACGGATCTGGACGGCCAAGGCGACGCGTGCGACGCCGACGACGACGGCGACGGCACGCCCGACGGCGACGACTGCGCACCCGGCAAGAAGCTCATCCACCCGGGCGCAAATGAAGGCTGCGACGGCCTCGACAACGACTGCGACACGCAGACCGACGAGGGCAGCTGCGAGGACGACGACGTCTGCACGACTGATACGTGCGAGCCGCAGTCGGGCTGCGAGCATGAGCCCAGCCAGGCGACCTGCGACGACGGGAACGCGTGCACGACCAACGACGCGTGCACGGCCGCGGGGTGCCTCGGCAGCTTTGCCTCCTGCGACGATCAGAATCCGTGCACCACCGATGCGTGCGATCCGCTGGTCGGGTGCACCGCGGCGGGCCTCTCGGGCGGACCGTGCTCCGATGGCAGCGTGTGCACCTTGGGTGACGCGTGTCTCTCGGGCAAGTGCGTCGGGGCGGCGCTGACCTGCATCGATGACAACCCGTGCACGGACGACACCTGCCTCCCGGCGTCCGGCTGCGCCTACCTGTCCAACACAGCGCCGTGCAGCGATGGCGACGCCTGCACCGTCGGGGACACCTGCGCGGCGAACAGCTGCGGCCCCGGCGCTGTGGACGACTGCAACGACCAGAACCCGTGCACCGTCGATACGTGCGCCAAGGCCACGGGCTGCGCCCACGTCAAGAAGGAGAGCGGCGCCTGCAGCGACGGCGACGCCTGTACGGTCGGTGACACGTGTACTGCCGGCCAGTGCGTGGGAGCGAGCGCCGGCTGCCAGTGCCAGAAGGATGCTGACTGCGCCGCATTCGACGATGGCAATCTGTGCAACGGGAGCGTCTTCTGCGACACGACGAGCCTCCCGTATCTCTGCCGGCCCAAGCCGAACAGCGCGGTGAGCTGTGCCCTCCCGCTGGGCATGAGCCCGTCGTGCGCGACCGCGGTGTGTGCTCCAGGCACGGGCGAGTGCGGCACGACGTTCGTCCCCATCGGTACGCTCTGCGACGACGGCTCGGCCTGCACGACCTCCGACAGCTGCGTGGCCGGGCTTTGCCTCGGGCCGCCGATCCCGTGCGACGACGGCAACAGCTGCACCAGCGACAGCTGCATGCCGACGTCTGGCTGTGCGCACGCGAGCGCGACGGGCACAAGTTGCGACGACGCCAACGTCTGCACCGTCTCGGATGCCTGCACCGGGACGCAGTGCGCCGGCTCCCCGCTGCCATGTGACGACGGCAACCCGTGCAACGGCGTGGAGACCTGTGCCGCATCCACCGGCTGCGCGGCGGGGAAGGCCCTCGCGTGCGACGACGGCGTCCCCTGCACGCTCGACGCGTGCGTGACGGGCCAAGGCTGCACGCACACCCCGCAGCACGCGACCTGCACGGACACGAACACGTGTACGCAGGACGTCTGCCATCCGGTGTCGGGGTGCACTCATCCCGCGGCCGCCGAGGGGCAGCCCTGCGAGGACGGCGACGGATGCACCGTCTCAGACGCGTGCCACTCCGGCCAATGCACCTCGGGAGCGCCGTGTGCCGCGCAGGGCCTCGTCTGCTCCTCGGGTGGCTGCGCGGCGCTGGCCAAAGGCGCTGCCCCGCGTGTGCACTGGATGTCGGCGGGCACCGTGGCCAAATCCGCGGTCGTCTCGCTCCGCTTACGGGTCGGCGCCGCTGCGGGCGGCCGCTCGACGTCCTCGAAGAACTCAGTCATCCTCGGCCTGTCGTCCTGGTCTTTCGGAGGGGTCCCATGAAGTCGTCTCACACGCGTCTCGCTACACTCGCGCTGCTCTTGACCTGCCTCGGGACTACCGCCCAGGCCGCGGTGCCCAACCCGCACCTCCTGGTCGAAGGGGTCTTGAAGGACAGCGCGGGCAAGCTGCTCGACGGCACGTTCGACATCACCTTCGCCCTGTATGCCACCGAGAGCGCGCCAGCCGCGGTCTACACGGAGGTCCACATCGGCGCCAAGATCGAGGGCGGCCTCTTTCAGGAGCGGCTCGGCAACGCCAAGGTGCTCGAGCCGGCGCTGTTCGTCGCAAACCCGGCCCTGTGGCTCGGCGTCACGCTCGCCGGTCAGCCGGAGCTCCCGCGCACGCCGCTCGAGACCAACCCCTACAGCTTCCACGCCCTGACCGCGACCGCCGCGGGCTCACTGTCCTGCACCGCGTGCGTGGATGCCGCCAAGCTCACCTCGACCTACGCGGCAAGCACGATTCCGGGAGGTCCGGCCAACAGTGCGCTCGTGGCCGAGGGTCTGACCTGCACCAACTGCGTCTCGGTGGCCATGCTTCAGGCCGGCGTGCTCACCGCCGGCAACGTGAGCTTCGACGACGCCAAGGCCAAGCTCGGTGCCACGACCGTGCAGACGGCCATCGAAGCGCTCAAGGCGCTGCTCGATCAAGGCGGCGGCGGTGGGGGACTCAAGAACGAGGGCAATGGCCAGGTCGCCTCCAGTACGACGAACCAGTGGCAGATCGGGCCCTTCGGCGCGGTGAAGGACTACGTGCACCTGTTCAACCCTGGGAAGCCCAAGGTCGTCGGCTACTTCTATGGAACGAACACAAGCTCGTTTGCGACGGGGAACAACCTTGCTGTGGCGTATAACTTCACGCCGAATCAGTACTCGACGAACATCACGGGAAAGCAAGGCGAGTCGGTCCTGCAGGTCGGCAACCCGGCGGTGTTCACGCCCGGGAGCCACATCCTCATTCATCAGAGCGTGGGCACCAGCGGGAACGGCACGGGCGCAGGCCTCTGGGAGCTCAATGCGGTCAAGAGCATCGCCGGCTCGACGGTGCAGCTCGTCAAGGCGCTCACGCGGGACTATGTCGACGCGGGACCCTCGTCGGGCCAGGCCCAGGCGGTCGTCGCGGCGAGCTACAACAACCTGGAGGTGCTCTCTGGCGGGCAGATCGTGCCGTCGAAACAGCTCGACGCTGATGGCGACTCGGGAGGCATCATCTACATTCGGGCGCAGAGCATCACGGTGCGCAATGGCGGCAAGATCCACGCGAACGGCTACGGCTACACGGGCGCCGACACCTGCTCGAGGAAGGGCGGCTCCGAGTGCAATGCGAACTCGATCAACGCGACGAGCGGCGGCGGCAACAACTGCTCCGGCGGTGGCGGCTCGAACAACACGTACTGTGCCGGCGGCGGTGGCGGCAACAAGACCGCGGGCGGCAACGCGAGCGCCGGCTCGAGCTGTACGCAATCGCAGCAAGGGAAAGGCGGCGCAGCGAAGGGCACCGATGACGGGACCCAGCTCCACTTCGGCGGTGGCGGCGGCTCCGACAACAACTGGTGCGGACCCGGGGGCCGGGGCGGCGGGATCGTCGTCATCGGCGCGACCAATGTCGTGATCGACTCGGGCGGGGCGATTACCTCGAATGGCGTCGATCCATCTACCAACGGCAACTATAACCTCGGCGGCGGTGCGGGCGGGACCATCGCGATCTTTTCGACCAATATCGTGAACAACGGCACGCTGGAGGCCAAGGGCGGCACCAGCAAAGGCTACAACACGCAGAATTCGAGCTATGCGGCTCCAGGCAACGGCGGCGACGGCTGGGTCCTGCAGAAGTCACCACCGCCAGGCATCATCAACGAGGCCTATCCGAAGCACGTGCAGCTGTGGATCGACGGCGTGAACGTCACGCCCTCCGTCGGCGACCCCAACGCCAAGGGCGCCCCAATGTACAGCGCGTCGGCCAACGACTGGGGTGAGACCGGCCTCGTTCCCTGGGACACCGGGCCGCTCGATCTGACGAACGTGGCGAACTGGACCCTCGGCGAGCACAGCATCGAGCTCAAGGAGACGGGCGGCGCCGGCGGCGAGCTCAAGAGCTACGTCTACGTCATCTACCCGTACTCAGGGAGCACCCCGCCTGCCAACGATGCGTGCTCCACGCCGACGCTGCTCGACCCGAACGCGCAGCCCGTCGTCGTCTCCGGCACGACCGAGGACTTCATGGGCAAGACGCTGGCCAAAGACGACCTCAACGTCGCGGGCTGCGGTGGCGCCGGGGGACCGGATGTGGTCTACCAGATCACGCTCACGCAACGGGCGCTCCTGAACGCCGTGCTGGTCGCGCCCTTCAGCTCCAAGATGTATCTCCTCAAGGGCTCGTGCCAGGGCGGGACGCTCGTGCAGTGCACTGACAAGACGCTCGCGACCGACCCGATCGAGGCGGGGACGTACTGGCTCGTCGTGGACTCGGATTCGGCCAACGCCAAGGGCAACTTCAAGCTCGCCGTCTCGACCATCCCGGCCCCCATCCCCACGGCGGACACGTGCGCGACGGCCCAGAAGCTCGTGCTGAGCGGTACCGGCACCGCGACCGTCAACGGCACGACGCTCTATGCCAATGACGACACGAAGGGTCTCTGCTCCTCGGCGCTGTCTGGCGGCCCGGACGTCGTCTACGAGCTCGACGCGGGCACCGGTCAGAACTTCACGGCCACGCTCACCGCACCCTTCCAGTCGGTCATGTACCTCCTGACGAGCCAATGCGGGGCCAACGGGGTGCCGCTGTCGTGCTCGGCCACGGGCTCGCTCACCGTGCAGGGACTCGCCGGTGGCAAGTACTGGCTGGTCGTGGACGGCAAGCAAGCCAAGGAGTGGGGCGCCTTCACGCTCAACGTCGAGGTGAAGTAATGCGACGACGCTTACTCCAAGTCACGCTCGCGGGGCTGCTGATCGCGGCCTGCGGCGAGGAAGCCAAGGCACCGGCGGGCGGCGGCGGGACGAGCGACGTCCCGGCCACGACCAGCGACGGTAGCGGCAGCGTGGACGTCCCGGCGGCCGTGGACGGGGGTGTCATCGATGACACCCCCACGGCGGTCGACACGACGGCGGACGTCCCGCTCGCGCCGGACACGACCGCGGATCAGGGGCTGACGACCGACAAGGGGACGAGCGAGGACGTCGCCCCCAAAGACTGCTCCAAGTCGCCCCGACCGGCCTACTGCGCCTGCACGACCGCCAGCGACTGCGAGAGCAGCTACTGCATGCTGACCAGTCAGGGGAAGCAATGCTCCGAGCACTGCGTGACGACCTGCCCCGACGGCTGGTCGTGCGAGAAGGTCGGCCTTGGCGGCGCCGGCGCCGACAGCGCCTACCTCTGCGTCGAGCGCGCCGTGTGGCTGTGTCGCCCCTGCCAAGGCGATAGCGACTGCTCGGCGTTGGGCTTCGAGGGCCAGGACAAGTGCGTCTCGTACGGCGATGGCGGCAGCTTCTGCGGCATCGCGTGCGACGCCACGCACGTCTGCCCGGACGGCTATGCGTGCACTGAAGGCCAGTGCAAGGCGAGCTCGGGGACGTGCGGCTGTGCGACGCTGCATACGTCGCTCGGTGCCGCCACGACCTGCCATCAGACCAACGCGGCGGGCTCGTGCGCCGGAACGCGCAAGTGCACCGATGCGGGGCTCACCGCCTGCGACGCCAAGGCCGCGGCACCCGAGCTGTGCAACGGCCAGGACGACGACTGCGACGGGCAGACCGACGACGACATCAAGGAGACCTGCTCCATCGACAACGCCTTCGGCAAGTGCCCCGGCCAGGTGAAGTGCGCCAATGGCGTGCCGGTCTGTCAGGGCTCGGCGCCGGCGCCGGAGTCGTGCGATGGCGGCGACAACGACTGCGACGGGCAGACCGACGAGGGCTTCCCGGACATCGACAAGGACGGCCTCGCGGCGTGCGTGGATCCCGACGACGACGAGGACCTCATCGTCGATGAGCAGGACAACTGCCCAACGACGAAGAACGCCGATCAGACCAATACGGACCTCGACACCCAAGGCGATGCCTGCGACCCGGATGATGACAACGACGGCGAGGCGGACGTGACCGACTGCGCGCCGCTCCAGAAGCTCGTCTATTCGTTTGCGCCGGAGGCGTGCGACGGGATCGACAACGATTGCGACGGCAAGACCGACGAGAAGAGCTGCGACGACCAGAACGCGTGCACCGACGACATCTGTGACCCGCAGAGCGGGTGCCAGACGGTCTACAACACCAACGCGTGCAACGATCAGAACCCCTGCACCGTGAAGGACGTCTGCACCGCGGGCTCCTGCCAGGGCGAGTTCCTCGCGTGCAACGATCAGAACCCGTGCACCGACGACGCCTGCGACAAGACGACCGGATGCAAGAACGCGCCGAACGTGCTGCTCTGCTCGGACGGGTCGCTCTGCACGACGGGCGACTCTTGCGCGGGCGGCGTGTGCCTCCCAGGTCAGACGACGACGTGCGACGACAAGAACCCGTGCACGCAGGACGTCTGCGACCCCAAGGCAGGCTGCGTGTCCAGCCCGGTCGGGGGCGCCTGCGACGACGGCAATGCGTGCACACTCAATGACGTGTGTGTCGGCTCGTCGTGCACCGGAGACTTCGGCTCGTGCGATGACGCGAACCCGTGCACGAACGACGACTGCGACTCGAAGTCGGGGTGCACTCACACGCCAACGCCGAGCGGCGTCTGCACCGACAACAACGCCTGCACGCAGAACGACCACTGCGACGCGGGCAAGTGCGTCGGTGAGGAGCCCACGCTGGGCGCCTGTCAGTGCCAGAAGAACGAGGACTGCGCGCCTCAGGAGGACGGGAACCTCTGCAACGGCACGCTCGTGTGCGACAAGAGCAGCGCGCCGTTCAAGTGCGTGTTGGATCCGAAGACGGTCGTGAGCTGCGCGCTGCCGGTGGGGCTGCATCCGGCGTGCGCGACGAGCGTGTGCAATGCCACGACGGGACTGTGCGGGACGAACGTGCTCGGCTCGGGCGGACTCTGCAGCGACGGCAACGCCTGCACGACCGCGGACGCGTGCAACAGCGGCGTGTGCCTCGGTGTGCCGACGCTGTGCGACGACGGAACGGCGTGCACCACGAATGGATGCGACCCCGCGAACGGGTGCGCGTACACGCCCGTCCCGGGAACGCCGGTGTGTGACGACAAGGACCCTTGCACGACCGGTGACGTCTGCTCGGGCGGCAAGTGCGCCGGCCCCACCGCTGTGGTGTGCAACGACAACAACGCCTGCACGGCCGATCTGTGTCAGCCCGGAATTGGGTGCCTCTACACCGCGACTTCGCTTGGATGCGATGACGGCTCGGCGTGCACCTCCTTCGATCAGTGCGTGGACAAGGCGTGTATCGGCACGCCGGTCCAGTGTGATGACGGGAACCCATGCAACGGCCTCGAGACCTGCGACAAGGCGACGGGCTGCAAGTCGGGCACGAGCCTCACGTGCGATGATGGGGTCCCGTGCACGCTCGACGGCTGTGACAAGGTCGACGGCTGCCGGCACACCGCGAAGGACGGCCTGTGCGACGACCTCAACCCCTGCACCCTCGACACGTGCGACGCGCTGGCGGGGTGCAAGGCCACCGCGGGCAACGAGGGCGCCGTCTGCGACGACCTCGACGGCTGCACGCCGAGCGACACGTGCTCGGGTGGCACCTGCCTCGGCTCGGGGAGCTGTGCGGACCAGGGCAAGGTCTGCTCGGCCAAGGCCTGCGTCACCCTCGGCACCGCGGCACCGGGAGGCGTACGGTTCTTGTCGTTTGGCGCGGTGATGAAGAACAACGTGGTTCGACTGCGCGTGACCGGCTCGCCCACCGTGGGCGGCAAGGTCAAGGGTACCGTCGAGCTCATCTTTGGCGGAGCGCTCCAGGCGCTCGGACTCTGGAAGTAAGCGAGGTGGGCACCATGAACACACGACGTTGGATTCGCGGACTGTTGCTGGCGTGCTCCCTCGCGATGGCGACCTCCGCCGGCGCGGCGAGCCACCTGCTCGTCGAGGGCGTGCTGAAGGACAGCCAGGGCAAGCTGCTCGACGGCACCTTCGATCTCACGTTCGCGCTCTACGCGCAGGACGCGGGGGGCGTGGCCGAGTACACGGAGACGCACCTCGGCGCCAAGGTGGAGGGCGGGCTCTTTCAGGAGCGCCTCGGCGTGACGAAGGCGTTGGAGGCGACGGTCTTCGCCAAGAACGCGTCGCTGTGGCTTGGCGTCACGCTCTCGGGTCAGCCGGAGCTCCCGCGGACGCCGCTCGAGACCAACCCGTACGCCTATCGATCGCTGACGTCTGCTCTGGCGAACGGGCTCAGCTGCACGAGCTGCGTCGACGCGACCCAGCTTGCCTCGAGCTACGCGGCCTCGGCGACTCCGGGCGGCGCGGCCACGAGCGCGTTGACCGCGACCACCGCTAAGGGTCTCGACTGCACCAATTGCGTGACGCTGGCTGCCATCGGGGCCGGGGTGCTCGACGCATCGAACGTGACGTTCGACGACACGAAGGCCAAGCTCGGTGTGGCCACGGTGCAGACGGCGCTCGAAAAGCTCAAGTCGCTGTTGGATGCCGTCGGCAGCGCGCCTGGAGCTGGAGCGCTGAACGAGGGCAACGGCACGATCGTGCCCTACGTCGATCAGTGGGGCCTGCCGTCGTACGGCGTCGCGACGGAGTACCTGCACCTGATGAACCCGGCCAAGCCGAAGGTCGTCATGTGGATGTATGGTGGGCTGAATTCGGGCTTCAGCAGCTCGAACAACCTGATCGTAACCAACAACTACACCCCCAACAGCTACTGGTCGGGTGTCAACGGGACTGCCGGCCAAGACTCCATTCAGGTGCAGGGTCCGAGCGGCTTGAATCCCGGCGACAACGTTCTCATTCATCAGACGGTCGGTACGGGAGGGAACGGCACGGGTGCCGGGACCTGGGAAGTCAACGTCATCAAGGCCGTCCAGGCGACATCGGTCACGCTCGCCAAGCCGATCGCGAAGTCGTTCGTGAGTGACGCGAGCGGACCGGCGCGGGCCCAGCTCGTCAAAGCGGTCTCATACAATCAGCTGGAAGTCGTCAACGGCGGGAACATCTACCCCTCGATGATCTTCGACGGCAGCAAGGGCGGCATCGTCTTCGTGCGTGCGCAGGCCATCACGATCAAGAGCGGTGGCCAGATTCACGCCAATGGGTCGGGTCACTACGGGGCGAACTCGTGGGGAAGCAATCCGACGTATGCGGGAGCTTCGGAGTGCAACGGCGGCTTGAACCAGCTCGGGCAGAGTTCGAACAACTGTAGCGGCGGAGGCGGGGCGGCCTACACAGGCAACTGCAACACCTCTCAGAACAAGGGCGGCGGAGGCGGTGGCAACAAGACCGCAGGGAGCGACGGCGCGGGAGGCTATGGCAAAGGCGGCTCTTCGAAGGGCGACGCTAGCGGGAACCTCCTCGGCTTCGGCGGAGGCGGCGGTGTGGGCTACGCGAACTACGGCGGCAACGGCGGCGGTTTGGTCGTCCTCGGCGGAAAGACGGTCATCGTAGAGTCTGGTGCCAAGGTGACCTCCAATGGACAAGACGGCGTCTCGTCGAACGGGGTGGCCTGCTACTACGCCGGCGGAGGAGCAGGCGCGGGTGGCAGCGTCGCGATATTTGCAGAGACGGTCGTCAACGGCGGTGTAATCGAGGCCATCGGAGGCAAGGGAATGACCGGATTTGGCGGGAACGGCAACGGCGGCGACGGTGGGTTGGGCTGGACCTACCAGCTCACGCCCATCGCGGGGCTCGTCAACCAGAGCTACGCCACGGGCGTCGAGATCAACATCGACGGCGTGAATGTCACCCCGTCGATCGGGGATCCGAACGGCAAGGGCTCGCCCCACTACGACGCCATCAAGAAGAAGTGGGGCGCCACCGGCACCGACCCCTGGAGCACGGGGCCGCTGGACCTGACCAACGTAGCCAACTGGACGCTCGGCGAGCACAAGATCGAGTTCAAGGAGACCGGCGGCGCGGGCGGTGACCTGAAGGCGTACGTGTATGTCATCTACCCCTTCACGGCCTCGAAGCCGCCAACGAACGACACGTGCACGGCGCCGCAGGTCCTCGACCCCAACGGCCAGGCCGTCGTCGTCTCCGGCACGACGGAGGACACCATGGGCAAGACGCTCGCCAAGGACGACAACCAGCAGGCAGGCTGCGGCGGCGTTGGCGGTCCAGACGTTGTTTATCAAATCACGTTGTCGCAGCGCGCGCTCCTCAGCGCGGCCCTCACCGCACCCTTCAGCTCCAAGCTCTACGTGCGCAAGGCGGACTGCGCCGCCGGCGAGCTCGTCTATTGCGCGGACAAGGCGCTCACGACCAACCCGCTCGAGGCGGGCACCTACTACCTTTTCGTGGACTCCGACTCGGCAAGCGCCAAGGGTGACTTCACGCTGGCCGTCTCGACGACGCCGGCGCCGTTGCCGTCGAACGACACGTGCGCCTCGGCGCAGAAGCTCGTCTTCAGCGGCGCCGGCAAGGCCGTCGTGCAAGGCACCTCGCTCTACGCGCTCGATCAGACCAAGGGCCTCTGCCCGTCGGCGCTCACGGGCGGCCCAGACGTCGTCTTCGAGTTCGATGCCGGCACGGGCCAGACGTTGACGGCCAACCTCACGGCGGGCTTCAGCAACATCATGTATGTGACGACGTCTGCCTGCGGCGCCGCGGGCGTGCCGCTCTCGTGTAGCGCGACCGGTTCGCTCACCATACAGGGGCTCGCCGGGGGCAAGTACTGGCTGATCGTCGACGGCGAGAAGGAAAAGTCCTGGGGCACCTTCGACCTGACCGTCGACCTGAAATAGCGCCACCGCACCTTGACGGTTCGCGGCCGAGCCATAGGGTGTGGACCAGGAGGCGTTCGGTGCCTGTCATCTCAATGTTTCACGGAATCATCGTGCTGATGTATTTCTTCGATGACGAGCGACGTCATGTCCCTCATATTCACATCCGCTTCCAAGGCGCGGAGGCCAGCGTGTCACTCATGGAGGGCGAGCTGCTGGCGGGCACGTTTCCGAAAGCCAAGTTGCGCCTCGTTCAGGCGTGGGTTGAGTTGCATCGAGACGAACTGCTCGCGGACTGGGAGCTGGCGATCAGCGGAGAGACTCTGTTTCGCATCGACCCGTTGAGGTAGAGCCATGGTGAAGATCCTTCGCGTGTGCGTCAGTGGGGACCACGCGCTGACCTTTCAGATGAGCGATCATCAATGGCGAGTCATTGACTGCGCCCCGTTCTTGACGCGCGGAGCCTTCCGCCGGCTGGCCGATCCTCGGCTCTTCAGGCAAGCGTACGTGGCGTTTGATACCGTCTGCTGGCCGGGCGAGCTCGATATTGCCCCCGAGACTCTGCTCTCGCGATCCACGCCTGTCGATGGTCCTCCGGAAGCCGATGGAGCGCATCGGGAGCAGTGATCTCCGGCAGATTGCGCGTCACTTCACCGTGACGGTCACCGTCTGTTCGGGGCTGTACCACGGCAGCGTGCCGGCGGACTTCACGACCAACGCGAACATGTAGGCGCCCGGCACGTCGGGCGTGACCGCCAGTAGGGGTGGGCCCGGAGGACCGGCGACGACCAAGGTGCTGCTCGTCGGCTTGACCGCGAGCGTCCAGAGATAGCCCGACGCGGCCAGCGGCAGCGTCCCGCCCGTGCTGGCGGTAGCGTCGAGCGTGAAGGGCTGGCCCGCGAGCAGCGCGCCGTACTTGCTTTCGTCACCGGGGTTGGCCGTGGGTAGCTTGGCGACGCCCAGGACGCGCCGTCGCAGCGTGACCTTGGCCTCGGCGGGTCCCGTGTCCAACGAGTAGGGGATGGTGATGGAGCCGAGCGCGTCGGTCGCGCCCGACTCGAAGATGCCGGTGATCTCGAGCCACACGACGCCGTTGGCCGGGATCTCTTCGGGGAGCTTGGGCACGATGAAGATTGGCTGCGTCCCTCCGGGATCGACCACCTTGACTGGACCGAGCGTGAGCGGCGCCTCGCCGCAGTCGAAGAGCGCGATATGCCGCTTGACGACGTCTCCGGCATTACCGGCGAACTCGAGCACCTCGGGAGCCTCCTTGCTGCCCGGCCCGAGCGCAAAGCACGGCTTGGGACCGCCGCCGATCATGGGCACCTTGACGAGCTTGGGGAGGGGATCGGACACATCGATGGTGAGGGTCGCACTCTTCGCGGTGGCCAAGACCGTGTACGTCACATCGATGAGCACCTTGTAGCCCGTCCCAATGCCAAGGGGGAACTGCGCGATCGGCTGAGGCTCACCTCCCGGCGCTTGCGAGTAGGCGGCCACGTAGAACGCGGTTCCCGTCGGATCTTCCGGCACGGACAGTCCGTTGAGTGTGCAGACGCCGAGGCCGACGTTGTCGATCTGGACGGTCAGCAGCTTGGGCGCGCCGACCTGAGCGTCGGTAAAGTCGAGCGCGCCCTGATCCTGGCCTGGGTAAGACACGACGCAGGGGCTCTGACCCGCCTTGGCCTCGAAGGTGGACGAGAGCGGGACCTTGAGCACGGGCTCGTCGGGATCGTCGGTGGTGAGCACGAGCACGGTCTTGTCCTTGGCGGAGGCGAAGTCGGGCTTGTAGGTCACCTCGAGGTCGATCTGGGCGTCACCCGTCCCCTTCGGGCCGAGCTTGGAGGCGCTGATGGGCGCGATCGTAAAGCGCGGCGAGGGCGGATCGAGTGCGGCGGAGAGCAGGTAGAGCGGCGCATTGCCCTGGTTCTCGATGGTGAGCTTCTGCGTCTCGCCGACGGCGAGCGTGGCCTTGGTGAACAACAGCGAGAGCGGCGAGAGCGCCACATCGGGGACGAACTGCGGCACGACGATGCGCACGTTGACCTCGGCGACGTCCGCGTTCGAGAGCGTGAGCCGAAGCGTCGCGTCCGTGCCGCCCGCGGATACGGCGTCCTCGATCGAGGTCGGAGCAAACGACAGCGGCAAGGCGAGCTTGGCCGTGGGCACCTGGGCGACCGGCAGCAGATCGACCGGGAGCGTGGGGATGGGCTTGCCGTCGCTCCCGAGCGAGACGAGCGGGTTCTTCAAGGTGCCGTCGACGTTCTTGGCGAGCAGCTCGACGCCAACGACCGTGAAGGGCACCGAGCCCGCGTTGCGCACGACGAGCGTGGCGACCGAGACGACGCCTGGCCCGGGCACGATCGCCGGCAACGAGAGCGCGGCGTCGACGACGGGCACGGCCTTGCCGTCGACCTCCAGGGCGAGCTTGCCAGTTGGAGGGCCAGAGTCCTTTGGGACATCGACCGGGACGATGACCTCCGCCGTGTCCGGCGCCGTGTCGAGCGGAGCGCCAGGATCGGCGGGCTCGGGGAGATCGGCGAGCTCGGCCGGAGCGATGTCGTCCGCCGCGACGTCCAGAGGAGCCGCGTCCGGAGGGCTGGCCGTGTCGAGGGGCGTGCCACCGGTATCGAAGGCGAGCGGGGGCGTGTCGGCGGTGCTCGTGGCATCCTTCGACTTGCCGCCAGCGGTCGGGTCGGAGGAGCAGGCGAGCCAGACGGAGCCGGCGACCAGGGCCAGCGCGCTACGAACGGCGAGAGAGCGTGAGGTTGCGAATTGGTGCACGCCCAGAGGTTCTTCGCCGCGGGCCCTCACGTCAACTGCGACGAGGCGCTTCTCCCGTGCTACGGTTGTGCCATGATTCGCGCTGCGGTCGTCGTCGTTGGCGCTCTCGCCTGGGTCAGCTGCGCCGCGCCGTTCGGCTCGAGCACGATTGCGGCCGAGGACACGGCGGCACCCGAGGCGAGCGCGGAGGTCGCGGCGGACGTCCCGCCCAAGGACGTGCTCTGCGGTGGCGAGCCGTGCGCATTGCCGGAGGTCAGCGCGCCCGATGGTACCGACGTCAGCGCGCTGGCCTGCGATCCGGCGACCTTCGGCGTCACCTGCGCCGACGCCACGCACGTGCGTCAGTGCCGCTCCGACGGGAGCGCGATCGAGACCCTCTCGTGTGGCGACGGCGCCGTCTGCCTCGCCGGCACGTGTGTGACTCAGACGTGCACGCCCGGCGCGACGGCCTGTGCGTCGGCCAACAGCGCGCATACGTGCAACGCGAGCGGTACGGGCTTCGACGGCCCTGTCGCGTGCGATTCGGACGGACGCTGTGAGGCCCATCGCTGCCTGACGGCGTGTGAAATCGCCGGCCTCGAGCGCGGCGCACGGGCGTGTCGATTCGTCATGCCGTCGGGTGTCGCGCGTGTCGAGGGCGTCGCCGGGACCTCGGTGATGTTGGACGGTGTGATGCAGCCGGCGCTTCCGGCCAACGGTGCCACGGCTCTCGAGCTCACCGATCCCAGCGGCGCTCACGTGCTCGTCACGGGGAAGCCGGTGCAGGTCACGCTCCGCCAGGGCACCGCGTTCGGCGACGAGGCGCAGGTGCTGCCGCCGACCGCGTGGGGCAGCGATCACGTGGTCCTGGGCTGGCCCAATCGCGTCGCGACGAGCCCCTCGCTCGTGCGCATCGTGGGCAGCGGCCCCGGCATTCGGCTGTCGATCGCGGCGACGGCAGACCTCGAGGTCCTGAGCGGCGGGGAGGTCGTCGTCGCGACGGTCGGGCGCGGCCAGGCGATCGCGCTCGCGCTGCCCTTGAGCGCCCAGGCCGACCTGCGGGTCCTCGGCGACACCGGCGACGCCACCGGGACGCGTGTCACGGCCTCTGGACCGGTCGGCGTCTTCTTCCACCATCCGTGCGCCTCGGTCCCAGCCGGTGTCGACCCGTGCGCGCCGTTGCTGGAGCAGCTCCCGCCGCTGGATCGGCTCGCACCGTCGGCGCTTGGCGTGCCGCTCCCGCCGCGGGCCGCGCCGCAGCCCGACGTCTTTCGCGTCGTCGCCGCAGACGATCACGTGCAGTTCACGTTGGCTCCCGCGGTGCTTCCGCCGTTCACGCTCGAGCGGGGTGCGCACGCGACCTGGATCGCGACCGAGGCCGTGATGGTGATCGCGACAGGGCGATTCGCGCTTGCCCACCTCGCGCCGGGTGCGACGTATGCGGGCCACGGCTCCGAGTGCAGCGGTGTCGGCATCGGTGGCGCGGCGCTGACGTGGGTCCCGCCGCTTTCGACGGTGGCCGGCGGCACGGTGCGCGTCGAGGAGGCGGCGACGGCGACCCTCGAGCTCGCGATGGACGCCATGGCGAACGTCACCGTCGATGGGCAGCTACCACCGGTCTCGAAGGCGCCCGGCGATGGCGGCTCCTATCTTCGAATGACGCTCTCTGCGGGACTGCACACCATCGCGACGCCGTCGGGCGCGTGGCGTGGCGTGGTGCTGGAGGAGCGCTGCGGTGGGACACGCGCGACGCCGGTCGGCGCGTCGATGGCGAGTACACCGATGGGCGCTCCTGGCGCGACCGCCGTAGGCACTCCCACAGACCTCGACGGCGACGGCTCGCCGAACGCGCTCGACTGTGCGCCAGAAGACGCCAATGTCCACCCCAAGGCGGTCGAGGGATGCAACGGCGTGGACGACGACTGCGACGGCGCGACCGACGCGCCGGGCGCCCAGGGCTGCCTCCCGTGGTTTGCCGATGGCGACGGCGACGGCAGCGGGACCCAAAGCCTCGCCGCCTGCGCGTGTGAGCCACCGACGGCGGTCGCGACGCCCTTCGGCGGGGACTGTGACGACAAGGATCCGGCGCGCGGTCCGCTGCTGCTGGAGCTGTGCAACGCGACCGATGACGACTGCGACGGACTCATCGACGAGGGATGTGACGACGACGACGACGGCTATTGCTCCGAGGACGCCGTGGTGGTCACGACCGAGGGCGTCTGCGCCAAGGGCCTCGGCGATTGCGTAGACTCGAGCGCTGCCGTGAATCCGGCGGCAAAGGAGCTGTCCACCAATCAGCTCGACGACGACTGCGACGGGCTCACCGACATGGTGTCGACGACCTTGCCGGTCTCGGACTGTACGGGCCTGAAGTGTACCGGCCCCTCGCACGCGGCGATCGTGTGTGCCTTGGACCTGTGCTACGGACCGACGGTCGTCACGGGCCTCGAGCTGCTCGCGCCCAACGGCGGTGACCCCAAGCTGATGATCGCGGCGGTCGAACAGCTTGGCGACCCCCAAAATGGCCTGGGACCGCGGGCGGGTACGTCCTCGCTCGTGCTCTCGACTGGCAACGTCGGCGCGACAGGAACGGACATCGTGGCGGGCACGACCTCGAGCCTCGACCCGCTCCCGAGCTTCCCGTTTCAGATCTACGACACGGCTCAGGTCACGCTGTCGCTGATCGTGCCGGACGCGGCCACCGGGCTCGCGCTCGATCTGCTGTTCATGTCCGTGGAGCTGCCCGAGGACGCCGGTAAGCCGGACGTGGACCGCCTCTATGTACTCCTCACGGGGAGCACGTCGACGAGCGGGGCGCCGCAGGCCATCGGCATCGGACCGTGCACGACCGGGCTCGCGCTTCCGGAGACGAAGACGCCCGCCGGGCTGCCCGCGTGCTTCATCGGGGTGAACTCCGGGCTGGTCCAGCCGTGCGCGGGCGGCCCCAAACCGCCCACGAGCCTCGCCGGGACGCCGTATGCATGCGCCGCGGGTGGCGGATCGACCGGCTGGCTCCGCGTGACGCATCCGGTCGCGGGTGGCGAGACGCTCACGCTCACGCTGCGCCTCGCGGACGTGGGAGACGCCGTCGGCGACTCTCAGGCCATCATCGACAACGTCCGATGGCTGACCGGTCCGGTGACCGGGTCGCTCAGCCCGCTCTGACGCACCGCGCTACTCGGGCTGTCCGGCCGCGATCCACGCTTCGAGCACGGCGCGCTCGGCCGGCGTGAGTGAGGGACCCGTCGGCGGCATGGCGGTCCCGGTGCACCCCGGATCGCCGTTGACCTTCTTGGCGATGGCCACGCCCTTGTTGCCACCGGCGCACGCCGAGCTCGGAAGCTGCGTCGCAGCGTAGGTGTCGACGCTCAGGCCGCCGAGCTTGCTCCCTCCCGTGTGACACGGCGCGCATCGCAGCGCGAGTAGCGGCGCCACGTCCTGCGTCCACGTCGGTGGCGCGAGGCCGGTGTCGGTGTCGAGCGCGAGCACATCGGCCGAGACGATCTCGGGCACCGACACGTCACTGCTGACCACGTCCTCGGGCGGCGGAATCACCGGGCTGCTATCGAGGCCGAGCGGCGTGGTCCCGCTCGCCGCCCACGCCATCTCGGGCCCGAGACCGAAGAGGCTCGCCGCGACGGGGAGATCACTCGTGACCACATGGAGGCCCGGTGTCACCGCGAGATGGCCGGCCCTCCAGCCACCAGGTCCCGCGGGCAGCTGCGTCTCGGTCAGGACGACACCGTCGAGGCGCACTATCGCGTCCACCGGCGCGACGATCGCGAGCCATCGCTCGATGCTTCCGTCCGGGACGAGCAGCGGAATGCGCAATGCATGACGCTCCACGGGCGGGAGGACGACCAGCGCCGGATCGCCCCGCGGCACGCAGGTACCTCCGGCGCACTCGAAGCCGTCCGGGCACTCCGAGCTCGCAGCGCACGGCGGGGCGACGCAATAGGCACCGGAAAACGGCGCACTCCCGGGCGCGTACAGCGCGTCCGAGACGCAGCGATAGCCGACGGTCTCGCACTTTGGCGCCGGGTTGCAGCCCGAGGTGCACGCGGCCGTCCCATCAGCGGCGACGACACAGCTGGTGTTGGCGGGGCAGCTCGACGCGCCCGCCTGGCAGCTGGACGCGCCGCACATGAGCGCGACGCCGAAGAGCCCGCACGTCTCGGTGGGATCGAGGCAGGTGGAGGCGGCGGTACAAGGCTCGCGGCACCGCAGCGAGGGATCGCAGACGGCACCACCCGCGCACGCTCCGGTGACCGGATCGCACGTCCGGCGAGCACACACCCCTGGCGTGGCCACCTCGGGCAGCGCGCCGAAGCGGTCGAGGCAGCGGTGCGACACGGCCGGGCAGTCGTCTTGCGCCGGCTCGCACGCGGCGAGGCACAGTCCGGGCGTGGCCGCCACGGCACCCAAGCACGACTGACCCTTGGGGCAGTCACCCGATTGCAGACACACGTCGCCCTGCGCGGTGCGCGCGTGCGCCGCGGCGAGGTGCAGCGCCACGAGCGCGGGCTTCGACGTCGTGACCAGGGTCGCCGACACGAGCGCGACGTCTACCCAGCCGCCAGTGGCGAGCGTGACCTTGAGCGGCTCGGGGGTCGCGACCTCGACGATCGTGCCGTCCTCGAGCGAGACGACCCGGACGCTGTCTCTCGCGGCCCCGCGCGGAGGCCCCGGGGTGACGAGCGTGACCGTCCCCAGCGCGGTCCGCGGCGGGAGCTGCTCAGCGACCATGTCCCCGCAGCACCGCGATCCCCAGGTCGTCGTGGCGCTGCCGGAGAAGACCGCGACGGGCTTGGTCGCGTCGACGCGCGTGCCGGTCAGCTCGACTGAGGCCGCGGCCTCCAGGTGCAACACCTCGCTGGCGGACAGCGTCACTGTGTACGTACCGCCAGCAACCATGGCCTTGAGCCCGCTCCCGGGCTGCGTCGCGCCGGTCGGTCGCAGCGTGATGAGGGTGTCGTCCTCGACGGCGGCGATGGTCACGAACGCGCGCGTCGGGCCCGTCACAGCCGCAAAAGCGAGCGCGCCAGACGACGCCGGTAGCAGGCGCACCGCGCTGGTCGACCGCGCCGTCGCCACGGGCGACATCATCATCACCACGATGGGACGCTCACTCTCCACGGCAAAGGCGGCCTTGGCGCGCGTCGTCCCGGCGAGGTTGCGATTGGGCAGACTCACCGAGGCGCTGCCTCCGGGCGAGAGTGTCACCGTCCCGCCGGGCACCGGACCTGCCCCCAAAACCGAGCGCACGATGACCTCGACCGCGACGTCGCCCCAGGGGTTCTGCAGCAAGAGCGCCGTGGGCAGATCGTCGGCCGCGACGCCGCCTCCGGAGGCGGTGTCGGTCGCGTTGGGGAGATCCACCGCCAGATGAAGACAGCCGAGGCCGGTCAGTCCGGCCGCACGGGGATCACACTCGCCGACGCACGTGCCTTGCGCGCAGAAGCGTCGGGCGCCGCAGATTGCGTCGTCGGTGCACTCCGGTGCCCGGTTCACGACGTCGGCCGGGCTGAGCTCGGCGAGGTCAGGCAGTGCGACGAGGTCGGGCAGCACGGCCACGTCGGGCGTGAGCTGCACGTCGGCGACGCCGACCTCGACCGAGTCCGAGAAGACCTCGACGACCGTCGATGCGGCATCTGGGACATCCTCGACGCGCGTGCCAGGACCCACCGTGCACGCTGTGAGCACCGTGAGCAGCACGTGGGCGAGCGCGACCTTCGACGGGTGCAGCATCTTGGCGGACGTCGTGCGGTGCGGCGCTGTGAGCATCGAGACGGAGGGTAGCCGGACCCGGGCGCAACGCAAAGCGGCGCGGTAGAGCGCGGGACGCGCGGTCCCAAGAATGTCTGAGGGGCTCGGACGAAAAGTCCTTGCGTCGCCCATGCCGCGGGGTGGATAATCCCACACGGAGGGTCAGACATGCGCAACGAGACGAAGGCCTTATTCGGGTGCTCCAATCGACCGTGGACACGCTTGGTGGGCCTCGCGGCCTTGGGTTGGCTCGGCGTAGGGGCTCTTGCCTGTGTCGACGCCCGAGCGCCCGTGTCGCAGCCTGTGGAGGCCGCGGCAGTCATCGAGTCTGGCTCCCCTGCCGCCACGCCGGAGGCCGCGCGGCCCGGACGAGCGCGCACGAACACGCCCACGCCCGGACCAGCCGCCACCGCCGCGAACACCAATGGCAACACCGCCAGCAACACGACCTCACCGTCGCGCACGCCCGCCACACCCACCACGACCGAGCCAGCCGTGATCACGCCGCCGCCCACGGTGGGCGAGCCGCTCATCGACCCCTCCGCCACCTCCCCCGCGCCCGGCAGCGACGGGACGCCATCGGGCAGCCACGGTCTCCCTGCGCCCACGGGCACGCTCCCTGGCGATGGCGCGGCGGCGCCCCTGTTTGGCGGCTGGACGACACCCGCAGCCCCCGAGGCGTGGGCGGTGCAGAGCCTGGGCGCCTTCCCGACCGAGCTGCCGCTCGCGCCGGCCGCCATCACGCCGACTGCGGTGCACCCCGCGTGGACGACCGGGCACCGGCTCGCGCTGCACGGCGACTCGCTCTTGGTCTGCGTTCCGGAGACGGGCGCGCTCGTCGAGCTGGCCCGCGAGACGGGCAAGGTCATTCGCTCCATCGCCGTCGGTGGGCGCCCAGAGCAGGTCGTGGTCGCCGCAGACGGAACGGCCTACGTGACGATGCGCCAGTCCGGGACCGTCGCACGCATCGCGCCCGGGGCGGCCTCCGTCTCGGCCAGCGTCCCGGTGGGCACCGAGCCCTTCGGCCTGGCGATGTCGATCGACGGGTCGCACCTGTTCGTGTCCGTCTCGGGCGACGACGCGCTCGTCCTGTTGTCGGTGCCCGCGTTGGAGGTGCTCGGCTCCGTGCCCGTGGGCTTCCGCCCGCGCTCGGTGGCCGTCGGCCTCGACGGCGAGGTGCTCGTGTCCAACGAGCGCGGCACGGCCACGGTGGTCGAGGCCACGGGCGCCTCCGCGCCCATCGCGCTGCGCACGCTCAATCCGGGGGACCTCACCATCCACTCCAAGCTCCAGCCGAACATCCCCGGCATCGCGAATCGGGCCTTCGGCATCGCGATTCATCCGGTCCACGGCGCGGCGTTCTTCCCGCACCTCGTGACCCGAACGGGCACGCCCGAGAGCGAGTCCAAGAAGCTCAACCCACCGAGCGCGCCCACCGGCAGCGTCTGTACGCCGCCCACGTTCTGTCCCAACCCGGGCGGCTACGGCTCGGTCACGTGCAATCCGGTCTGCGAGAAGGTCGATCTCGTGTTTCCGCGAACGCGCCGCCCCATCGAGTGGAGCGTCTCGACGCTACCCAAGGCCACGAAGTCGATGCAGGCGGCCATGTCGGCGCTGCCCATCCTGCACGGAGCGTCGGGCGAGCCCATGACCGCCGCGTGTGACAAGCCCGTGGACGCCATCCATCACCCGGCCAAGTCGCTGCTGTTCGTCGTCTGCGAGGGCACGGACAACGTCATGGTGCTCAATACGGCGGCCGCCGACCCCATGACGGCGGTCCTCGGCGAGATTCGCGTCGGCGCCGCGCCGCGCGCCATCGTCCTGACCGCGGACGGGAGCACGGCGTACGTGGCGAACGCGCAGTCGTTTACCATCGGCCGTGTCGACGTCGACGCCTTCGCCAACGCGCTGGTCAAGACGGACCGCCCCTCGGCCAAGTCCGACACGTTCTTCCCGCCCACGTTTGCCAAGGGGACCACCGTGGCGCCGGTGACCGCGGCCATGGTGCAGGAGACGGCCTACGCGCTCGATCCCATCAGCGACGCATCGGAGCGCGTCGGCCGCCGCGCCTACACGTTTGCGCGTTTCAGCGGGCTCTCGGCGAACGGCTTCTTCACGTGCGCGACCTGCCACATCGAGGGCGCCGACGATGGGCTCACGTGGTTCGTGGTCGACGGCCCCCGCCAGACCCCGATGCTCGCTCAGCGCCTCGCCGGGACTGCGCCGTTCAACTGGATCGGCACCGCGGCGACTCTGCCGGAGAACATTCACAACACCGTGAACCGGATGGGCGGTGCGGGCCTCGCGCCGGGCGTTGCCGAGGGCATCACGGCCTACCTGTTGGGTGCCAACGGTCCGGTCGCCGCGCCGAACAAGCACGTCGCAGCGACGGGGCTCAACGCCACCCAGAAGGCGGGCCAGGCGCTCTTTTTCGATCCGGCCGTCGGCTGCTCGACCTGCCACACGGGGACGGCGCTCACCGACGGCAAGACGTGGGACGTGGGCACCTTCTCGGCGCTCGAGCTCGAGCTCCGAAAGAAGAACGGGAGCACCGCACCGCTCGCGCTCAATACGCCGTCGCTGCGCGGTCTCTACAACTCCGCGCCCTATCTGCACGATGGCTCCGCCGCGACCCTGCAGGACGTCCTCGCCTCAACGGAGACGACGATGGGTCACTCGTTCATGCTCACCAAGGCGCAGCGGGATCAGCTCGCGGCGTATCTGCTTACGCTCTAGTCGGGCGACGGCCCAACCTCACTCAGCGAAAGAGGAAGCGCGCCGACTGCGCCATCAACCGCAGGTCCGCGCCGAGGTTGTCGGGCAGGCCCGCGAGGCGATTGCCCAAGAACCGCGCCGCAAAGCGCGGCGTGAGGATGGTCTCGCGGTAGAAGCGGCGCTGAAAGGCGAGCAGGTCCTCGTCGCTGACCGCCGAGAGGTTGATGAGCCGTCGCCAGTGGGTGGGGTTGTAGTGGCTGAACTCGTCGGGGCCGCGCGCATCGACGGAGTGGAACCAGCGATCATAGAACGGCGAGCCGGGGTAGGGCACGAAGACCTGGACCTGGAGCAGATCCAGCTCGAGCGATCTCGCGAGGCTGAGCGTCTCTTCCATCTCGGCCAACGACTCGCCTGGGCACCCGATGAGGAAGAGCCCCACGAGCAACATTCCGGCCTCACGGACGGCGGCGGCACCACGCCGCACTTCGGCGAGGCCATAGCCCTTGCGCAGCATCTTGAGCGTCCACGCGGAGCCGGAGTCAATTCCGAGGACGACCGTCGTGCAGCCCGCCTGAGCCATGGCGCGACACAGCGACGGATCCATGACGCGGTCGGGACGCGTCTGCACGGTCCAGGGGAGCCGTAGTCGGCGCTTGTCCAGGCGATCGCAGAGTGCGCTCGCCCACTCGGGATCCTGCGCGAACGTATCGTCCTTGAAGTGCACGACCGTGGCTCCGAGCCGTTGGAGCTCGCGAAGCTCGTCGACGACGGCGCCCACGTCACGCAGCCGCGGAACGTCACCATAGCTGTTGCGCAGCGATGGCGAGCAATGCAGGCACGCATGGGGGCAGCCGCGACCGCCGAGGACGAAGCCCCAACGCCGTCGGCCACGAACACGCGTCGGGTGATGCACCACGTACGCGTCGTCCGCGAGAAAGCGGGCATGATCGGGCCACGGGAGCGCGTCGAGGTCCGTCTGTAGTGGACGCTCTCGCGTCTCGCGCAGGCCGACGTCGGTCGCCAGCAGCAGCCCAGGCACCGCGCGCCATTCGCCTTCGCCCGCGCACACGGCGTCACATACATCGGTGACCGTCTCTTCCCACTCACGCAGCGCCGCAGCGTCGAAGGGCCGGCCGGGACCGACCAGATCCTGCGGGCGGGCAGTGGCATGCTGCCCGACCGCCAGAATGAGCGCGTCCGGCAGCCGCTCGCGGGCGAGATCCGCGAGTTGGAGCATGTGCGGCACGGCCGGCGTGGGGCCATCGAGGACGACGACGTCGGGGCGAGACGCGACGGTCGCGCGGGCCGCTTCGCCGAGCGTGTACCGCCCGGTCTCGGTGTCGATCAGCTCGGCCGCATGGCCACGCGCGGCGAGCAGTGAGAGCGCCTGGCCGACATCAAGGGGCGCCATGACGTTCTCGGGGTGAGCGCGGCGCACCTCCAGCCACGGTGCGACCCGAACAAAGGTCACGCGCACGGCAAACGATCGCAGAGCGCGGTCCGTGGGCATGGAGCGGGGCTACTCGACGGGCTCGGCAGCGCCGGGGACGACCTCATGCGGGATGACGATCGGCCGCTTTTCGGCCTTGCGTACCTCGTTCTCCTCGCCGAGCTCGCGCAGCTCCTTCATGACGGGCATGTAGCGCGCGTGCGCGACCTTGGGCGTCGCGGGCGACAGCGTCCCGCCGCGCTCCTGGATCTGCCGAATGAGCTCCTGCGCCCGCTCCCGTGTGAGCGTGTGGTCGGTCTCCTCACGCCGAAACTCCTTCTGGGCGAGCCGCCACGCGCCCTTGAGTCCGCCGCCGGCACGAAAGACGGGGTGTCGCGCGCCCGGGTTCGCGGCCGTCATCGTGGCCTCAATGAACGTGCCGGTGGCCCGTAGCGCGCGCTGCCATGCCGGGAGCGTCTTGCCCGTCGGTGGACGCAGCGGCCGAAGCAGCAGCTGCGTCCCGACGCGGAGGTAGCGCTGAAGCTCGTCGAAGCTCTCGATGCGCCCCAGCATCGGCAATGCGTAGTTGGGCCGCCCATAGAAGCGAAAGTACGCCGTACGGGCCATGCGCTCGAGCTCGGGCCGCGTCATCTGCGTCCACGGCGTCGGCAACAGGTGCTCGTCGACGGTGCCGCGCATGTACTCACGCCAATAGTCGATGCCGGTCGCGTCGATGATGTACTGCTTCTCGAGCTCCGTGTGAGGCTTGATGATCGCAATTTGGTACTGCGCGTAGGTGAGCGGCAGCGTGAGGGAGAACTGAATCGTCTTCTCGCAGGTCTTGGGCGTGTCGTCGGGAGCGCCCACGATGAAGAAGCCGAGCGCCATGATGCCGTGGTCACTGACGCACTCGAGGACCTTGCGAATCTGCGTCGTGGCCTTCTGACCCTTCATCATGGCCAGGAGCACCTCGTCGTCGCCCGACTCGATGCCGAAGAAGATGCGCCGGCAGCCCCCCTCGGCGATGGTGCGGATGTACTCCTCGTCCACCGGCCCGTCCGTCTTGTGAAACGACAGCGAGTCGATGCGGGAGCGGCAGGACCAGATGACATCGAGCTTGCGCGCCGAGATCTCCTTGGCGTAGTCCATCACGCGGCGGCGGTCGTGCAGCATGATCGGATCGAACCAGTCGATCTCGTGGATGCCGAGCGCGATGCACTCCTCCGTCTCGGCGATGAGCTGCTCGGGCGAACGGGCATCGAACCCGGAGTGCCGCATACAGCAGAAGGAGCACGGGTAGGGACAGCCCACCTCGCTCATGCCGATCGTGAAGTTCCGACGCTGCGAGACGTGGCTGTAGTAGAGGTGATTGGGGTAGATGCTGCGGTCGGGCGTGGGGAAGTCGCGAAAGCGCAACCGCGGGCCGGGCATCGTCCGCTTCAGCGTGCCTTGGCTGTACCAGTAGAGGTCCGGCACCTTCTCGTAGCCGTGGCCGCGCTCGAAGGTGGGCAGGAACGTCCGCAGGAAGCTGATGTTCTCGCCGGCGCACAGGTAGTCGAAGCACCCGTGGCCCATGATCTCCTCGGGGTAGACCTTGGCTTCGTAGCCTCCGACGAGCGTGGGGAGGCCCGTCTCGGCCTTGATGCGCTTGGCCCAGCCGAGCATGAACCGGAAGGTCTGGCAGGCGTGCGCGGAGAAGCCGACGAGGTCGGGGCCCCAATCGCGCAGCTTTTGGATGACCTCCTCGACCGGCGCGCGCGTCGCGAGCCCATCGAAGAGCCGGACCTCCCACCCAAGCTCTTTGGCCACCCGCGCGCCCCAGCCGAAGCCGAGGTGGGGGAACAGTCCGAACTCGTCGTCCACCGTCGGCAGGTTCTCGTTGAACGGCTGCGTGTGGAACGTGGGATAGACGAAGGCGATCTTCATGAGCCGGGGACCTCTCCTCCGGCCCATACTACGGAGCTTTCGGCGCAGTTCCAGGCAATTGTGCAGGGAGTGCGACCGGCGGGGGCGGCGAGGGCGACGAGGGCGGCGAGGGCCGCGTTTCGGTGCTCGGGGTCCGCGTCCTGGGCGGCACGGAACCGGAGTCGGGCCCGATCGAGCCACTGGCCGAGGGCCCCCGGCTGCGGGGCGCTCACCAGATCGATGAGCCGGCTCTTCACGTTCTCGGCCGACTCGGCCCACACGATGGTGTCGGGCGCGTCGACGCCGGGGCGGACGAGGAGGAACAGCCCCGGCGCATCGGGGGCGGCCATGAGGACGCTCTCGAGCTCGAGCTCGATGTCGTCGGTCCAGACGAGCCCCGTCCGGCGGTCGAAGTGCGGGAAGGCGCTCGGATGCGCGGCCGGCAGTCCGGTGAGCGCTCGGACGAGGTCCAGGCTCGAGACGATGCCCACGGGCCGCAGCGTATGGTCCTCCACGACGATCAGGTGGTGCAGTCCCAGCACGCCCATGAGCTTGCCGGCCTCGGTGATGGCGGAGGTCGCGTCCACGACGACGGCGGGCCAGGTCATGTGCTCGGCCACCGTGGTCGACCCGAGTGGCCCGACGAGGTCGCGGAGGGAGACGAAGCCGACGGCGCGGCCCTGATCGTCGGCGTCGATGACCGGCGCGCCCGAGACTCCGAGCGTCATCAGGTGGCCGAGGGCCTGTTCGGCGTCAGTCGTGGGGCGAACGCTGAAGACCTCGTGGTTCATGATCTCACGAATCGTGCGGGGCATGGCTCCTCCTGTCCGGACCGCAGGTGCGGTCGACCTCACACATGCGCCGCTCGCATGGGACGTGCCACCGGCTGGCGAGACGCGGTCGCCGGGTGAGCGGGCAGCAGGCGCACGCTCGGGACGAATCGACACGGATCACGCGTCCCAGCGTGACAGGACGGCCGCCTCGAACCGCGCGAGGTGACCGGGCACGGGCCTTGCTTTGGGAGCCGCAGGAGGTCCCATGCCCATCGTCACGTTTGCGCGCGAACACATCACCATCGACGTCCCGAGCGGAACCACGGTGCGGGAGGCGGCGAAGCAGTGCGGCATCGAGCTGTACTCGCACGTCTTCAAGGTCATCAACTGCTACGGCTTTGGGCTCTGCGGGGAGTGTCGGGTCATCGTCACCGATGGCGCCGAGCGGTTGAGCACGCCGTCGGCCAAAGAGTTCGGGTGGCTGCGTCCGCGCAAGGAGCGGCACCTCGGGCCACGGGGCATCTATACGAGCGAAGGCGAACGGCTGCCGTGTCAGGCGCAGGTGCTCGGCCCGGTGACCGTGTGGACCCGGCCACGCGACGGACGGCCTCCCAAGGCCGACGATCCGCGCGAGAAGCGGACCTAGGCGCCGTAGAAACGGAGAATCGCGCTCGTCACGGCGTCCACCTCAGCCTCGGTGAGCCCCGGATAGCACGGCAGAGCCAGCACCTCGCGGCACGCGGCCTCTGCGATGGGCAGCGGCGTGAGCCCCGGAACCGCGGCGAAGCACGGCTGCACGTGGAGCGGCTCGGGGTAGTAGATGGCCACGCCGATGCCTTGGGCGCCGAGCGTGCTCATGAGCGCGTCCCGCCGTTGGGCCAGCACGACGAGCTGGTGATGGACGTGGGTGCCGGGCACCGCGCGCGGCCAACGGACCTCGCCTGACGCGACCACCGGCGCGAGTCGCTCGCGGTAGAGCGCCGCCACGCGACGGCGCTCGGCGTTCCAGGCGGGCACGTGCGGGACCTTGACCCGCAGCAGCGCGGCCTGGAGCGTGTCGAGGCGAAAGTTCCCACCGATGCGCGGATGGTGGAACTTGGGTTTGGCGCCGTGCGCGCGCACCTGACGCAGCGTCTCGGCGAGCGCGAGGTCGTCGGTTGAGATGAGCCCGCCGTCGCCGAAGCCGCCCAAGGGCTTCGACGGAAAGAACGAGAAGCAGCCCATGAGGCCGCGGGCACCGGCCTGAACGCCGTCTTCGAACGTCGCGCCAAAGGCCTGTGCGACGTCCTCGATAACGGGGACCGGCACCGCGGGCAGCGCGACACACTGGCCAAAGAGGTGCACCGGGATGATGGCGCGTGTCCGCGGACCAATCAGTGCCAACGTCTGCGGGACGTCCATGAGCAGCGTCTCGGGATCGACGTCCACGAAGCGCGGCGTCGCGCCGAGGCGCACGACGGCGCCAGCGGTCGCAAAGAACGTGAGCGTCGGGACGATGACCTCGTCGCCTGGGCCGACGTCGAGCGCCATCAGCGCCGCGAGCAGCGCGTCGGTGCCGCTCGAGACGCCCACGGTCGCGCGCACGCCCAGGACCGCCGCCAGCTCGCGCTCGAGCGCGGGGACGTCGGAGCCCAGGATGAAGGCGCCCTCGCGCAGGACGCGCTCGAAGGCGGCGACGAGCTCCGCATGGAGCGGTCCGTGAGAGCGGGCCAGGTCGAGGAAGGGGACGTTCATGGCGCGCGGTCGTAGCACGGCGCGGCCGGCGTGGGTAGCCGAGGTCAGCCCTCGGACGCGTTGACCCGCACGAGGCGCTCGAAGAAGCGCTCCGCGGCCGTCTCGTCGACGAAGGCGAGCGCGTAGGCGCCAAGCCGCCCGTCGATGCGCACGTCGGTGCCCGTCCGCTGGCCGTGCCAGGCAGTCCCGAGCGAGACCACCACCGAGGGCTCGCGGGTGATGAGCAGGAAGCACCCGGTGCTCTGTGACCACACGCGGACGTCGTTCAGCGTGAGATTGGCAAACGTCATGAGAGGCTCCATGCGCCGCAGCCTAGCAGCCGCGCGCGTTGACCGCGAGGCCCCGTCCTGCTAAGTCCGCCGCGCCCACCTGGGAGGCCACGACCATGCCGACCCGCACCGCCGAGCCACTCCGCATCCTGCACGTCAGCTCCGAGGTCACGCCGTTCGCCAAGACGGGTGGGCTGGGCGAGGTCGTTGGCGCCTTGCCACGTGCACTGGCCGAGCTCGGACTGTGGACCGCGGTCGTGGCGCCGCGCTATCGCTGCATCCCGCGCGGAGACCTGGAGCCACTCGGCGGGCGCGTCGAGGTCCGGGTCGGGCGCCGCACGTCGAGCGTGGAGGTGCTGCGCGGTTGGCTGGACGCGCGCGTTCCGGTGTACTTTGTCGATTGCCCGGAGGCCTTCGACCGCGACGGGCTCTACGGGCCGCCGAGCCAGGGCGACTTCGCCGACAACGCCTGGCGCTGCGGGCTC